>Ga0306906_1000012_pt1 | contig 201264 bp, 231 predicted proteins | sample AntRauTorcE11897_FD_190405 | JGI IMG/M metagenome (GOLD analysis project Ga0306906, IMG submission 190405) | Saline lake microbial communities from Rauer Islands, Antarctica - Metagenome Torckler E11 #897 (v2) (version 2) | ecosystem: Environmental > Aquatic > Non-marine Saline and Alkaline >...
TTCTTCTAAGTCAGGCATTTCTAAATCGTTATCCCTTATGAAAGTTTCTAATCTATCTAGCATAACAGTATCTCTATTTCTAACTATTTCATAGTCTACAAAGTCTTCTATGAGAAAACTATCAGCAGTTTCGATAAAAGTATATAGTAAGTGATATACTGGATTACTATTTAAGTGTATGTTCCCATTTACTTCTGATAAGTATTCTAAATCCTTTAGTTTATTAAATCTATAATCAAAATTACCACCTACTGTTTTTGGACAACCCTTTAGTGATTTTAACTCATTCCCCGAACATTTGAAGTCACCATCTACTGTTTGTGGACTACCTTCTAATGTTTCTAATTTATTTTCAAAGCAATAGAAATCATGATTTATTGTTTGTGGACAACCTTTTAGTGTCTCTAATTTATTAAAAGAACAACTAAAATACCCACCTACTATACTTGGACCACCTTCTAGTGTTTGTAAATAATTGGTGCTACAATCAAAATTACCACCTACTGTTTGCGGACAACCTTCTAGTGATTTTAAGCCATTTCCAGGGCAATCAAAATCACCACTTACTCTTTGTGGACAACCTTCTAATGTCTCTAATTGATTCCCTGGACAACCAAAATAACCACTCACATAATTAAATTTAAGAGGTAAATATTCTAATCTTCTATAAGCTAGATTAACATTACCATCAATATCAATACTTAAATCATCGTTTATGGTATAATTTTCTATTTCATACCTATTACACACTTCTATAACTTCCTCTCTTGTAGTTGGGAAGTTAGGACTTGTACTTTCGAATATCTTATAAGGTTTTATGTGTTTCATGTTTATTCTATTATTTTATAGTGTTTTTTAATATCTTCTAGGTCAGGCATTTCTAAATCGTTATCTCTTATAAAGGTTTGAAGTCTGTCTAGCATAACAGTATCTCTGTTTCTAACTATTTCATAGTCTATAAAATCTTCTATCATAAAGCTATCAGCTTTTTTGATAAAGGTGTATACTAATAAATTTACTAAATTTCCCCTCATATATACATTACCATTTACTTCTGGGAAGTATTCTAAGTCCTTTAATTTATTATCAGTACAATAAAAATAACCACCTACTGTTTGTAGACCACCTTCTAATGTCTTTAGTAAATTACTATGACAATTAAAATTACCATTTACTGTTTGTGGACAATCTTCTAATGTTTCTAGTTTGTTATTATTACAATAAAAATTCCCATTTACTGTTTGTGGACCACCTTCTAATGTTTTCAATCTATTATTAGAACAACTAAAACCACCACCTACGTAGTTAAATTTAAGTGGTAGATATTCTAAGCCATTACTAGTTAAGTTAACATTACCATCAACATCAATACTTAAATCGTCACTAATAGTGTAGTTTTTTATATCATACCTTTTACACACTTGTATAACTTCCTCTCTTGTAGTTGGGAAGTTAGGACTATTGCTCTCGAATATCTTATAAGGTTTTATGTGTTTCATGTTTATTCTATTATTTTATAGTGTTTTTTAATTTCTTCTAAATCTGGCATTTCTAAATCGTTATCTCTAATAAATGTTTGAAGCCTATCTAACATAACAGTATCTCGGTTTCTGACTATTTCATAGTCGTTAAAATCTTCTATCATAAAGCTATCAGCATTTTCAATAAAAGTATACACTAGTAAATATACTGTGTTTTCCTCTATACCTATAGTTCCATTTACTTCTGGGAAATGTTCTAAGTCTCTTAACTTATTATTATTACACGTAAAATCACCATCTACTGTTTGTGGACCACCTTCTAATGACGTTAATACATTATGAGAACAATTAAAACCACCATATACTGTTTGTGGACTACCTTCTAATGTCTTTAATTCATTTCTATAACAATTAAAATAACCACCTACTGTTTGTGGAGAACCTTTTAATGTTTCTAATTGATTATAATCACATCCAAAGCTACCACCTACTCTTTGTGGACAACCTTCTAATGTCTCTAATTGATTCTCTGGACAACCAAAATAATCACTCACATAATTAAATTTAAGAGGTAAATATTCTAATCTTCTATAATATAAGTTAACATTACCATCAATATCAATACTTAAATCATCGTTTATGGTATAATTTTCTATTTCATACTTTTCACAAACTTGTATAACTTCCTCTCTTGTAGTTGGGAAGTTAGGACTTGTACTTTCGAATATCTTATAAGGTTTTATATGTTTCATAGAGTATATATTATTTAGCCATACTTCAATTTCAATTCTTAATATATACAGTATGAATTATCTTAAACTTTTCGAGGATTTTATTGCAAATAACATAGAAGGTAGCTTAATAAAAGTTGATGATGTTATTGAGTGTATTAATAAAAATGGTTTATTATATGCAGAAACTATAAATGATTACCCACAACACAACCCAGATGAGGGTTTGAAAGTGTTAGACGTAGATAACGAAGGACTTGTAACAGTAGAAATTGATTCACAAGCACATGAAGTATATTTGGATAATATTATAAGACTAGAATTTTAACTAAGCAATTTCTTTATTAGAACTTGTCTTCTTAAACTTTTCATATAACTATTAATCTCAGAACCTCTATTTATTTCTTCATAAGAATATTTATCTTGTAAATACTCTTTGACTTCTTGGTAAAAATTTGGTCTTTTATCTTTTGACAGTACTAAAATTAGAATTTTATTTTGATTAACACAATAATCTATAAGCTCCACTATATTACCAAACTCATATATATCAGTATTAAAGTTTATTACTAAGTTTTGTTTAATCTTAGTCATATCAAACTTCTCTAGTCTATTAAAGCCAAATTTGTTTTTAATAGTAAAATCTTTACCTATGCTTTTTTCGGCACTTCTATATAGTAACAAAGATGAATCTAGATTATTAGTAAAGTTGAAGATTTGAACTATTGTTCTTAAATCAAAAAAATTATGTAAATTTAACATATATACCATAATAAATAATTTATAACAAATATACTATTTATTTTTCGACTTTAGAAACTATTGTACCAATTAGTTATATAATATATACAAAGGCTAGGCGGAACAGTTCTTATAAAAACAAAAACATATATGATTATTACAAAAAATGTAGAAATGAAATTAGGTATAAGAAATGCTACTAGGATAATTAGCATGTATGACCTAGACAGTAATTTAAAGCCTGGTGATACTGCACTAATACCAGTTAATTTATTATCAAAGTCATCAAATTATAAGATAAAAGTAAGTTGTGATTATTGTGGATTAGAATTATATGTTCCTTATAAAAGGTATAATAAAAGTACTAGTACTATAAGTAAGTATTCTTGCTCTTCAAAGCAATGCTCTAACCAAAAGATAAAAGAAGTTTGCCAAGCTAAGTATGGTGTAGATAACCCATTTCAATCAGATGTTATTAAAGATAAGATAAAAAAAACACTAAATGAAAAATATGGAAAAGACCACCCAATGTATGTAGATAAAATAAAATCTAAGATAAAGGATACATGCTTGAAAAGATATGGTGTTAGTAGCTATACCAAAACTAAAGAATATAAAGAGAAAACTATTAAAACTAATCTAGAAAAGTATGGTGTTAACTGGCCATTACAAAGTGAAGAAGTAAAAAATAAGGGAATAAAGACTAGTTTGGAAAAGTATGGTGTTAAATATTCACAACAATCATATCTTATAAGACAAAAAACAATTAGAACTAATCTAGAAAAGTATGGTGTTAAGTGTAATTTACAATCAGATGATTCTAAAGCCAAGATAAAAAAGACTATTTTGGAAAAGTATGGCGTTGACAATATAATGGAGAATGATGTGTTTAGAGAAAAATTTAATATAACAAAAGATAATTCATATGTTAGTTATTTATCTGATAAAATGTCTAGATTTAAATGTGAGAAGGGTCACTATTTTGAAATAAGTTCAGATAATTATATTTCAAGACGAAAGAATAATGTAGATTTATGTACTGTTTGTAATAGTATAGGAGATTCTAAATCCTTAAAAGAAGAAGAGTTATATAATTTTATAAAAAGTATATATAACGGCAAAGTTGAGCAATCATATAGAGATGGTCTTGAGATAGATATTTACTTACCAACGCTAAATATAGGATTTGAGTTCAATGGTCTTTATTGGCACTCGGAATCCTACAAAGGAAAGGACTATCATTTAGATAAGACTGAACATTTTAAAAATAGAAGAATAAAAATAATACACATTTGGGAAGATGATTGGGTAAATAAGACAGATATCATAAAAAGTCAAATAAATAATTGGATTGGGTTAACAAGTAAAAAAATATACGGTAGGAAGTGTTTAGTTAGAGAAATAAGTGATAGCAAAGTAGTTACAAAGTTTTTAGATGAAAATCATATACAAGGTAAGGTTAGAAGCAGTTTAAAGCTAGGTTTATATCATATGGATGAATTAGTATCAGTTATGACCTTTAGCCACAATGAAGGACGTAAGAAGATGCCTAATAGTGAGTGGAACTTATCTAGGTTCTGTAATAAGTTAGATACAAGTGTTATTGGTGGTGCATCTAAATTATTAAAATATTTTCAAAGAAGTTTTAAACCAACTAGGATAATTAGTTATGCTGATAAAGATTGGTCAACTGGTGATTTATATTATAATCTAGGCTTTAAACTATCAAACATATCTAGACCAGACTATAAATATATCATTAATAATAGAAGAGTTCATAAGTCTAGATTTAGAAAGAATAACCTAAATACTGAATTGTCAGAAAGTCAATATATGAAAAAATCCCATATTTTGAAAATATGGGATTGTGGAAAAATTAAGTTTGAGATTTAATCATGATTTGGATCAATAATTATTTGCTTAACCTTACTATTACTACTTGTAATAGGAACTTCAACACCAACTGATATCATCAGAATCCTACCTCTTATTTTTGATAGGTCAAGGCTATCACAGTAACCATCGGTTAATACAACTGTATTGTATTGATTGAATTCATTTACTACATAATCGATTGCTGGTTGTAGCATTGTACCACCTAAACCCTTGATACATATTGTTTCCAATGCTTTTTTGCTTTTTATATTCTTGACCCATTTTACTTCGGTATCTGCCTCAATCAAATTAACCTCAATATCATTTCTATATATGAAAGATAAGACCTTTTCAAATGTACCACCCATAGAACCAGAGGTATCTAGTATACAATTAATTTTAGAACTTACTTTTTTATGACCTTTCAAGCCCTTGATACCTCTTCTATTAGCACGTGTAATAGTCTTTTGTTTGTTAGTACCAAATATAACATTAGAAATAGATCTTTTTATCTCTCTAAGATAATCCTTTCTTTTCTTACGAAGCTTTCCAAGTGTTTGTTCAATATCACCACCTGATAATCCACGAGCTGCTAATCTGTCCATAACATCTTTGACCATTCCCTCTCTCATTTCTTGGGGAACTTCATCTTCAATATGTTTATCTAAGTACTCTCCATCACCATTCTCCATATCTTGGAAAATTTGTTCTTTAGACCATGTATCAACAGTACTTCCACTTGAAGAATTTTTACCATAAGGTCCATAAGAAGGCTTACCTTTAGAATCTTTCCCCTCACCATTACTGTTTCCACTACCTTCACAGTCTGGACAGTCATCTGATTCACTCTTGCCTTCACCATCACCACTTTGTGGATCACCATCTTTGCCTTCTTCTTCACTCTTATCACCATCACCACTTTCACCACCATCTTCGTCTTTTTTACCAGACCCACCACAAGACTTACACTCTGATTCTTGTTTCTCTTTCAACCATTTGTCCTTCTCATCTTGCATCCATTCATACAAGTGTTCAAAGATTAGTTCACCATCATATTCTTTAGGTACAAAAAGTGCCATGTTCTTACCATCACTAGATTTTGGTATCTCAACAAAAGAGTGAGATATATCATCCCATATAATATGGTTGATAATCATATCTTGTACAATATTCGATAACTTGTGATCAAAATTCCCAGTAACTGTTCTTTTTGGGTGATCAAATAGTAAGTGAAAATCCTCATGGAGAATAATAAAGTTCACTTCTTTTTGTGACATATCTTGTAGAAACTTAGGAGAGTAGAAAAAATTCATTCCTCTAGATGTTACATTAACTGCACATGTTCCTATTGAATCACGCTCTGTGAAATTGACTTGAAGGTTAAACTCACCGTAGTATGGGAGGTTAACCTTCGTGTCGATTAACATTGTTTGCACTCCGTCTACAATTTTTTCGTGAATGTTTTTGTTGAATATCATATTTTGGATTTTTTATTACAATACAAATGTAAGGCTTTTTATTAGAATACAAATGCCTTTCTCTGTAAAATATATATTTATTTCAAAACCTACCAAACTATGGTGGGTTTATTGATATAATATATATATTAATGAATGTACCACACATATTATGCTATTAGATAAATATATCGAAGTAAAGATTTCTAAGAAGAATATAGAACACTTTTCAAAGTATTATAAAAATATATCTATCAAAGATGTATTAAGGATAAGGACTGATGAACTCCAGAGTGGTTCTAATAAGAGGATTAAAGTTAAATGTGATAATTGTTATATTGAAAACTTTATAAAATACCAGTCTTATTTTAAGAACATAACTTCATCTGAAAAACATCCAATATACACATGTGTTAAGTGTTCTCATATTAAAATAAAGTCTACTAACATGGATAAGTATGGTGTTGAATATTATTCTAAAACTGATGAGTATAATGCTAGGTTTAGAAAAACTATGAAACAAAGGTATAGTGTGGAATACCCAACACAATCTAAAGAAATTTTAAATAAAATTAAAAATACTAACTTACAAAGATATGGTGTTGATAACATATTTAAAGATAATTCTTATATAAAAGATAAATTCATAGAAAAGTACGGTGTTGACCATCCTAGTAAAGTAAAAGAAATATATGATAGGGTGAAAGAAAGTAATTTAAGGTCAACAGGATATGAATCCCCATTATCATCACCAGAAATAAGGGAGCGAATCAAAGAAACAAATAAGAGACTTTATGGTTCTAATACACCAAGTCAGTCTAATAGTGATAAAGGCATATCCTTGATGTCTTGTAAGAAGAATCATATATATGAGATAAGTTCGTCAAATTATCATAGTAGAAAACGTGATTGTGTACCATTGTGTACTGTATGTAATCCTATCAGTTCTACATCTTCTATAAAGGAAAAGGAATTATATGAGTTCATATCTAGTATGTATAATGGTAGTATTATAAGGTCATTCAAAGATAAAAGAATAGAGATAGATGTATACATACCAGAATTAAAAATAGGCTTTGAATTTAATGGTCTATATTGGCATTCCGAAGAATATAAAGATAGAGATTATCATATTAAAAAAACAGAGTATTTTAAGGATAAGGGAATAAGGATTATACACATTTGGGAAGATGATTGGGTAAATAAGACAGATATCATAAAAAGTCAAGTAAAAAATTGGCTAGGTTTAACAACACATAAGATATATGCCAGAAAATATATTATTAAGGAGGTTAGTGATATAAAAATTATCAGAAAGTTTCTTGATGAAAACCACATACAAGGCTTTGTAACATCAAGTAAGAAAATAGGATTATATTATGATGATGTGTTAGTATCTATTATGGTTTTTGACCATAGAGAAGGTAGGGATAAAATGAATGATAACCAGTGGAACTTGTCTAGGTTTTGTAATAATAAGAATACTGTAGTCATTGGTGGTGCTTCTAGGCTTCTTAAATATTTTATGAAGTCTTATAGTCCTGTTAGAATTATAAGCTATGCTGATAGAGACTGGTCAGAGGGCAATGTGTACTATAATTTGGGGTTTGATATGGTAAAATCTAGTAAACCAGATTATAAATATATTGTCAATAGTAAAAGAGTGCATAAGTCAAGATATAAAAAATCTAATTTAGAAACAAATCTGACTGAGAATGATTATATGAAAGCTAATAGTTACAAGAAAATATGGGACTGTGGGAAGATTAAGTTTGAAATTATTATATAGAGTACTTATTTATTTTAATAATTCTTTTAATCTTTCTGCTCTTAGTTCTTTTTTTATTCTCATTTTTTCAGCTTCAATATCTTCTATTGAAGGCTGAAACATACTAGTCATATTAATGACATTGGAAACATCCCATTTTGAGATATCAGCATTAGAACTAGTGCAACCTTTAAACCGATTATTTATATTACTCATGTCTATTATACTCTATCCATAGCTATAAGTTGTTATTATATTAAGAAAAAAATCCTCTAGTAATATAGAGGATTTTTTTCTTAATATAAGAATTTATTTTTCTGAATTATAAGAATTAGATCCAGACAATTCATCAAATTTTTCATCTTGAACAAAACCTGTTCTAATCATTTTGTCTACTAGTTGATGCCAGTTTAAATCTCCTTGATATTTTATCTTATTTTTATCTAAGACAGAAATCTTACCTTTGTAATCTATTGAATTAATAGATTCTAGTGATTCTGTATCTAATTGAAATTCCTTGTTTGATATGTCATCTGACTTAGCAATGCTTATTTCAAAATATCCCTCTGTTAATTGTTCAAACAAGACCTCTTTTTTAAGATTTATAAGATCAGCTATTTTATCAGCAATTTCTCTATTAGCTTCGGTAAGTCCAATGTCAGATTTCTTCTCTTCTGATACAAAAAATACTAAACCATTTGGTTCTTGTTTAATATTCATACTATCTAATCTTTTCTCTAAAACAGATAGTCCATCTGTTATCTCATCTATTTTTTTATCAAGAACTTTCTTATCAGAGTTGAATCTATTGATATCACTCACAGATTCACTTATTCTTAATTTTAATTCTTCTAGTTTCTCTTTTTTGGAACTTTCGAATGATTCTTTAATAAGAGAAGCGTAAGTACTTGTTTCATTACTTTGCTCAATATCTTCCTCAATATCATCTACTAAATCTTCTGTAGAGTCTTCACCATCAGTGGTTTCACTATTGAAGTCTTTACTCTCTAATAAAGAAGATAATATAGACTTACTTCTATCGCTCATTTCTATTTTTTTATCATCTTCTTCAAATATACTATTGAGCTTGCCCATTGGTGTCTGATGATTAACACCTAGATAACATATAGAACCATCTTCATCTTTAAACGTGAGGTTATTAACAACATGCTTATGTGAATAGTTAATTACTCCCATATCATCAATCTGGTCAAGAAGCCTTTTAAGCATACCCTTATCAGTTATATTAGCATCACCTACTTCTTCGAAATCGACAGTACTATCACTTCTTACAGTTAGCTTTAGGCTAACACCTTCTAACATACCAGATAGGACACCCCCATCAAGAAATGCGAAATCTCTAAAAAGTCTTACCTTAGAGGTTCTGGAACTAGATAGGAATTTTTCATATTTTCTAGAAGTTTTAAACTCACCAATAACATTTTCTTCTTTGATATTTTCTACTTTGCTCATATTTATTTATTTTTGATTAATTGAATACAAATATATGAATTAATAATGATTAAGCTACTGAAATTTTTAATTATTCTCCTAATATTCTTAAACGACATTCTCTAATACCTTTCTTGTCGTTTATACCTGGTAATTGTTTCCCATATATATCTCTTACAGATTCAATATCTATAAGTTCATCTTCTGTTTCAATTATTAGTTCAGTTAAATATTTGTTAGTAGTATTCCCCCCATTTAAAAGTTCGTATATATCAAAAGCTTGTTTTCTAAATGGTAAACAGTTTGATGATACAAAATTATTGTCGTAGTCATGTTTATCAAATGTCATAAGAAGTAGCAAATGAAGTTCTTTATTAGATAATTGTCTCATTGACTTTATTCTATTTCTAGTATGGATTGTTAAGAATATATCCACTAGTAAATTACTTACTAACATATTTTAATTTTTTAGTATTATTTAACTTTAGTTATCCCCTTTAGTATATGTGCTATTACATCTACTGTCCAACCATTTCCCAACATTCTGTACCGTTCTGTATCAGATACATAATTAGTAAAATTGTCAGGTACTGTCTGAAGTCTTTCACACTCTATAGGTGTCAGTCTTCTATACATACCCAAAACGTTGAATATTTCTTTAAGAGCTTTGGGATAAAAATTTTTACCAGTACTATGTGCTAACTCTGTTGTAAGAGTAGGAACTTTATTACAGACATTATAATTTGGACTCAAAAATTTCATTAAATTTTCTACTCTTTGTGGTTTTATATTATATTTTTCGGAAGCATCGCTAATCATTATATCTTTAAGAAATATTTCTTTGTCTAATGGTTGGACTATATTAGGTATATTTGTCCAATATAGTCTTTGTCTGTTTTGTGCAGACACATTACTACTATTTATTAAAATGGGTTCGACACCAATGGCTTCACTCAAAACAGATTTCCATTTATTACTCATTTTAACGTTTTCTAATAAGAAATATTTGGGCTTTATAATTTTTAAAGCATTTATATATTCCCAAAATAGATACGACTGTCCATGAAATTCAAAATCATCGTTTTTTAATTCTAAATAATGATTTAAGTCTAATATTTCTATATTGTCCTTAGTACTCATACCCTTTTGTTTACCAGCGAAGGAAAATGATTGACAAGGACTACCACCCATTAATAAGTCTATTTTGTCTAATAACTTATAATCAATATGTCTTACATCCCCTAGATGCTTCATATTTGGATAATTTTGTTTTGATACTTTTATACCAGATTTATCAATCTCACTAGCAAAATAGTTTTCTACTTTAATACCTAATTTTTCAAGAGCAATTTGACCACAACTCATTCCATCAAACAGACTTAATACATTCATAAATTAAGATTTAAATATATCCATTAGTGTATCTTTTTCTAGACTATCAACTGATAGGTCAATTGTGGATTCATCTTTAGATGTAAACTCTGCACCCAAGTGTGTGAGTATTTCTTTTAAAGACAATGGATTCTTCCATTGTTGGGTAAGTGCCCTACCAACAGAACTATCCTTAGTTGATACGATAGATTGACCTTGACCAAAGTTAAGAACACAAAATGATTGGGAGTTTCCCTCTGGTATAAGCATACCTAGAATAGTATTTTTCTGTACTGATTCACATTTTATATCAATTATTAACTTCTCTGGGTTCATCATATAATCTTCATCTACACTATCACCACCACCAACAATTATTTTATAAGTGGTGTTAGGATCTCCATTATAAACATTATTTAATACTAAGGTATTATCAGTTAATCCTTTGTTAGCATATAAGTACTCAACTGCTCCATCTCTTGCATCTGTAATATCACCAGAGTATATAAGACTATCACTCTGGTTATAAGATGAGTCCCAACCAACTTTACCACTTGAGTTTATTCCAGATAAATCTAAATCAGTTGCACCCCAAGAATTTTCCCAATATATACCAACTGCTAGCTTCTCACCATATATTTTAGTACCTGTTGGTAAATTACCAACAAACATTTTTTCTGATGTAGGAAGTGCATAAGATATATAATCTGGAATATATACTTTTTCTTTAGATAAATCTATTTTAGTCTTTAGGAAGTCTTTTAAGAATTTAAGATTCTTTATACATATAGACTTATTAGAAAGCTTTTCATCTGTCCATGATTTACCATTTCTTATTCTATAAGTAAATGTATCTTGACCAACAATACCTCTATTATAACATGATATCATGGCTTTGAAGATAGAATATGTTGTTGCATTATTTAGCCAATGTAAATCGCTTTGAGTAAGAACTCTCTGTGTTACTAGAGTTAGTGGATTTAATGCCAAAGAAACATGATTAGTCTTTGATAATTTGCCTATTTTATTTATAGTCTTGCCACACTTATTCTTATATGCAAGAAATAAAGGTTTGAATCTATTGAATATAGTGGATAGTCTTTCCAAGCCAAAATCTTTAAAAGCCTGAGATGGATTGTATGTGCTACTTTTAATCATATTAATAGAGTCATTGCTTTTTATTAACAATGTACTATTTGTTGACCTAAACACAATATACCTTAGAAATTCAACTGGATTATCTGGATAAATACCATAATTCTCTGCTATCTTTACAATAGCTTCTTTGTTTATGATACCTTCTTTACCAGTGAATTTGTAATCTAATTCGTCTGTCAATATTGATATTAAATCATCTACAGTTTCTTCCTTTAATGCTATTCCGCTTTTAAGAATATTCAATGATTTAGTTATAAGCTTCTCTTTACTATAAGCCTTTATGACTTTAAACTTAACGGATAATCCTTCTATATCTAGAACTTCGAATGGTATATATACTTCTGATTTGAAGTTACTACCATATGTACTTAAATAGTGATTTATTTGTTCTAGATATAGTTCATACCTAGAACTACTTAATACTTTGTCCCAAGACTTATGAAAAGTTTTGTTTAGGTCATTTCCGCTTAGGTATTCTTTATTATAAAAGTCTATAATTCTATCCTTTGCCCACAGAGCATTAGACTCAATGATGAATCCATTTTCTGATACAAATATATTATCTTCACTTTCTCTAGAAAGTACTGCATTAAATAATTTTAGTGTCTTCATAATATTTTATAGATATTTATTAGTTGGCTTATCAGGATTCGAACTTGAATTTTCTGCTCCAAGATTTTGTAGGAACATTTTTTATCTTTCGATGAATTGTAAAAAATGCAGACGTGTTACCATTACACCATAAGCCAAATTAAAAAAGTAAGATGAGAAGTAATTATATATCTAAAGTATTTGTATAGGAACTTCTTTTATCTTACTCTTAGTTATAGTATTATTTTTTAAATAGTTTAAAAATTTATAATATTTAAAATCCTTTAATAAAAACACTCTCAATAGTTTTATATTTAGCACCTTGCATTTCAACAAGTGGTTTGAAAGGAAGCCAATCAGCCTTTGTATTTTCACATACAATAGCTTGACCATTCCTATTTTCACACCATTTACCAAGTTCTTTAAAGTCAATATTTTTATTACCAAATTTATAATACTGGCCACCAAACTGATAAGGTGGATCTATGAACCAAGTTGCTTCCTCGTTTTTAGCTTCTCTGAAATCACCTTGCACTATTTCCCAATGTCTTATTTTATCTAGTGTATCGGCTATTAGATTAAGTTTATAATTTTGAGTATTTGGTCTTATAATCGTTTTCCACTTACTAGCAGTTTTCTTTGGCATAGATGGAGCACCAGTAATTATAAACCCAACTAGCCATTTAGCCTCATCACAGTCCCAGTTAAAGTTATCTACATTTTCACCAAACTTTAGTTGTGGTAAATCTAGTATGTCTTTCCTTGAACATAATTGAAGCCATTTCCATATCTTTACTATTACATCATATTTTTCTATAAGAAGTATATCTCTATCAAAATATTTTAAACTGTATTGTGCAGTCCCTGCAAATGGTTCTATTATTTTATCAAACTCTGGCTTAGGATATTTATTAACTATTTTACTTTTACTTCCATAATATCCCCACATATTTTTAAATAGTTTAAAAATTTATATTCCTAGTTTTTCTAATTTATATGATCTATAATCTTGTTTAGAAACTGATCCTAGTTCATAAGCTCTTTTAAAGAATACTTCAAATAGGTGTATGTGACCCATTTGTTTAGCAACCATAGCTCTATTAAAAGCCTTTTCTTCTTTGGTTATCTTATATGCTTGTGTCTTTGCATAATTAGTCTGTTTTTCTACATCACCATTATACTTATCAACCATTGACTGTATTCTTTCAGAGTTTTTATTAAATTCTCTAGGTGATTGATGTTTGAAGCTTATATCCATAATTTTATCTTATTAACTTACTATAGTGACCAATAACCTCAACCGTATCATCATCATTAAAAGTTATGCTATGACCACCATTAACAAGAATACTATTGTAATCACCATAATCGTCTCTTATGAATATTTGATCTGTGCCAGTAATATCGTAATCAATACCATTTAAATCTTCATTATCTAGACATCCGTTAGATGTGTCAAAATAAAAGATATCACCATCTTGTAATTCTTTCCAGTTCTTTGTTGTTTTTTTCATTTTGTTTATATAATTATTAGACTACAAATATAGAATTAATAATTAACCATATCTATTAACTTAACAAACTTATAACTTTCTCTAAATTTTTATTTAACCCATGAGATGTATCAAATACTGGCAACTCACTAGATAAAGATTTTTCTTTTTTTGTTACATAACTCACTTTAATAAAGAGGATAGTCTTTCACTTCTATTGCTTATAATATTTTTTCCATTGCTATAGAATATTTCCCCATACTCTATAGCAATCAATTTAGGATTTTCTATTATAGAATAACCATAATTTATGTTATAACTGTGAGGATTTTGTATGTCTTGTATATAGTCATAACACATTATTATATAATCCCCACTAGGATTTTCATCTAATGACACAATGTCACCTTTGCCATATTTCAGTTTTAATATTTCATCACCCTTATCATCATGTCCCCATATTTTTCCAAATATACTTAATGAATCCTTTATATATGATATTTTTATTAGAATTTCTAGTATTGAGTCGTTAAATACATAGTCAAACCTTATGTATTTTTTGTTTCTTAATTTGTGTTCTGATTTTTTTAACTTATATTTTTTTGATGCTTTTATTAGTTCCTCTTTACTACCTGAACTACTTTGAAATTTGAACACATTACTAATATCTCTGTGTGATATATCATTATATATGTCTTCAAATTCTTCTAGCATACTCTCACATATTGAGAAAGAAAAGTCATACCTTATTGGCTTTAATAAATTATAATATGGGTGTGTGTTCATATCTTCATATCTAGGTGTATATCCTAGCATAGATGATGCGTAACTATTTTGTACAATATCTATAGTTATTGAATTATGATTTCCAACACTGAGACCATAATTAATTAGTTCCAACCTTCTAGACCATTCATATATTTCTTGCTTTGTAATATGCTTCATATCTTATTTTAATATTTTATTTATTTTTGACTTTCTCATTTCACCTATAGTCAAAAAAAACTTTTTCTTAATTTTTTTTCCTATATATGTTATTCTATTAAGATCATCATATAGGTAAATATCATCATTTTCCCAGAATATATTATCATGTATATGCTTAATTCCTGTTACTATTTTGTATTTTTTAGACTTAGTAAATACAACAAAATCCTTATCCAACAAGGAGTTATTCCATTGTTCTATATCAGAATCAAATACAGTTCTCTTACAGTACATTTCCATTTTTACAAATCCTTACTTCTACTGTTTAAAAAGTCTTTTTCATCATCTGATAAAGTACCTATCCCTTTCTTTGATATCTTATCTAGAATGGCATCAGTATCAAAATCTTTACTTTCTTTGTATTTACTATCCAATGTGTCTTTTACACCCTCGATTGATACTATTGAAGAATCTATATCAGGTATTGAGTTCTTGACCTTTTCATTGTCATTATATTCACTCTCTAGTATCATTTTAACTTTAGTTACCTCTGATACTATATCTTTTATAATAGATGGTAATTCCAAGTCTATGTCTAGTATGTCTGATATTGATAGATCATCAATTTTCATTTCTACACTTGCTATCACACTTAATAATTCAAATTTAAACCTTTCTTCATATAACATATCTATACACCTGTTATACAAGTCCTCATAATATTTCTCCGATTCATCTTCCTCTGGTGCTAAGAAGGAATATGTGTAATAAAACGAAATATTATTTTCATTTATTATTTTACCAAACCTTTCCTCAGCTGTTGCTATCCATTCTTTGATTCTAGGCACATCATCTAAAACCTCTTCTTTTGATATATTTATTGTAAACATTTCCATAATTATTTTTATACCCTTTATATATAAAAAAATAGTAAAGTCTAAAACTAATTTTTAAATCTCCGTGTTAAATAACCTTTTAAGTCTATATTCTCTTATTTCTTTTTTGCTTTTTGGTTTTTGATTGAACTTAGCAGAACAAGACTTGGAACAAAACATTCCCCATCCCCTCTTTCTATCCCTAATGACAACATTAAATTTATTACCACATTGATAACAATTATCTTCTAACCCTTTTAGATTAGCAATTATCCCATTGTGATTTATTTTTCCCATAGTTGTGTGATTTATTATACAAATATATTAAAATAAACTATTATAGTTATTATATTTAATAGTTTATTAGTGTTATTCACTCAGAGAGTAAAGAATTTTAATATATATGATTGTATATGAGTATATATTTTAAATAAAAAATTAAAAAAAATGAAAATAAAGCACAAGGTTTTAAAAGAATTTCACTATGTTACCCCTAATAAAAAGATAGTAATTCTGAATAAGGGAATTATATTAGATGAATTTGTCTATAAGTTCAAGGATGGGGAAGGGAATATAAAATTAGATAGGGATATAATCGATAATAATCCAGATTTTTTTGAAGTTGTAGATTGGAAAGCTGAACTATATACGTATATTAAAGCTAATAAGATACCACAACCTAAGAGTACTAAGGATAAGTTAGAACCATTTATACAAGAAATGATTCTATCCTCTATGGATGAAAGTAATAGTGGTGTGATTGATAAAGATAAGACAAAAGAACTAGATGATAGAGAACATGATTTAGATAGAAGAGAAAGAAAAGTAGAGGAGAAAGAAGATGAGGTAGGCAGAAGATTAGAACGCCTTTCTACACGTGAGCAGTATTATAAGAATGACCTAGATGTGTTAGATAGTAAGGAAGATAAGTTAAGAGAAGATTCTAAATTGTCTAGAGAAAGAGAAATAGAACTAGATAATAAAGCTTCTGATTTAAAGAAAAGGGAAAGAGAGATAGATAGAACCAAATTAAAGTCATCAGATTTGGATAAAAAATACAAAGATTTACAGACTAGCATAGATAAAGATATTGAAGAGGTTTCTATAAAAGAAAGCGACCTAGAAAAAAGATTAAAAGAGATAGAAGAATATGATCAGTCGATTAAGAAAAAAGAGTCGGTAATTGAGCAAGATATTAGAGATATGGAAATTAAGAGGGATGAGTTAGATGATTATAATTCTAATATAAAAAAGGCAGAAAAAGAAATAGAAGAATGGGAAAATAAGCACTGGAAGTTAAAAAGAATGAAACAACAGAAGAAGGATTAGAAAGGGATTAAAGGAAAATTATTATATTATATTATATGTATATCATGATGTTGCATGTTTTTGGACAATAATAAGTACTTAAAAGATCTATTGTATTCGCCTAATTTAAAAAATACATACCTAACACAGTAATAAATACAAAACCCCACTAGGATGATTTCTAGTGGGGTTTTTAGTTATATCTAGTAAGTTAAATATACTCGTTATTTATCAAATATGTTCTTATGTCTATTAATCTCTTTATTTCCTTTTCTAATATATAATATTCCTTAGTACCGTAGTTCATAATTTCTAATACATCACACTGTATTTTTATTTGCTTGTTTAAGGTTGATATGTTAAGTGGTATTTTTTTACTATTAATCCAATCTTCTTGTATATAAGAAGGCATTTTAGAAACTTCATCAAACTGCTCTTTACTATCTTTTATAGAATAGAAATCTTCTGCTTGATTAAATATAGTTACCTCATATATAAGTGTTGAGTACTCACTATCTTCTATGTGTATAGAAGATATTATATTTTCTTTTTTAATAAGCATTAATTATTATTGCTATAATAATTAAGATATTCTTTTTCATCTACACTAAGACTGGTTATTCCCTTTTTACTTATCTTATCTAATATCTCATCAATATCATGTTTATCCCCATTGTCTTTAACTATATCTTGCATAGAATCTTGGCTACTAACTGTTTTACGACGCTCATACATTTTAACTATTAAATCTTCAAAGCTATCTAACTTCTCTCCAAAAGCATTCTCAAAAGTTTTTTTATAGAATAATAAACCAAATACATTTATTGTATTATTTATTTCTTCTTTAAAAAATAATTCTATAATATCTATAGTTTCACTAACAATAGTCTTGTCAACAATCTGTGTAGTGTATATTATTTCATTATTTTTAACTATTGCCAAGTCCTTCTTATCTATTAGGTAAAGTAACTCTATATCACCTTCACTTGGTATATTTAGTTTTAAGTAGCAAGTATTCATCGTCCTAGATTTAAACCATGACTTCCCTGTGCTTATCTGAACATAAGATTCTAAGAATTTTCTTCCAACCTTTTCTTTCTCTTCTCTATTTTTTTTATTAGTCACAGAGTTTACATATTTCACACCAAATAACACACCAAACATTATTCCAAGTATTGAGCATCCAATTATAATTAACATATCCATAGTTTATTTATTAAATTCTATAAGCCTCTTTTCTCATTCTTACTAATAATTTATGTATTTCATTCATATCTAATGATTTTGGTAGGTCAGAATTCTCAAAAACTTCATTTAATAGTTTAATACTATCCTCACTATCATTTATTAACGTTTCCAAATTGACCTTACCTTTCCTTATATCGATAAGTTCACTTGCATTTGAACGCCTAACATTGATACCTTTGCCTTGACCAATCTCAATAGCCATCTCTATGAGCCTTTTACAGTGCATCATATTCTTACCATCAATCTTTTGACCATGTCCCTTAACATCAACCCACCTAGCCATATTCCTTTCGTCTAACCAAGTCTTATAAGAGTTATAATCTTTGCAATGCATCTGATATCCCTCTTTATTAAAAACTATATTCTTTAAAGGAACTTCACCCTTTGGTATTGATGATAGTTTTAGTTCGTTAGATACTACCTCACCATCACTATTGAATTTAACAATTCCTTCATAACCTTCTCCATAGAATAGATTATAGACACCTTTGGCATTTGGTATGCTAGATACTCCACATTTTGAATAGTCAAGGCTTTTGTCCTTAAAATATTTCTTAATTGGTAAAGATTTCCCAAGGTCTAATATTTTAACAAAATCTAAAATATCTTTACGACTTACTCTATCAACTTCCCAATTCTGCTTTTTGTCTTGACCCTTAGCTTTCTTAATCTGTTGAATTGCATATCCCCCAAAAGAATTAGCACATGCCTTAGTTATAAAACTTTCAGCACTATCCAATATTGCATCAAAACTATTATCTTTATAAAGAATACAATCCTTTGGTGTATTCAATAGTTCTAATATATTTGGATTATTAGTTGCTAGTAATTCTAAAAACCTTTTAATCTCATAAATAACAATATCATTAGACTTATCATTTATCTGTTCAACATACTTATTGCCCAAGATATCATCCATACTTTGTATAAAAACACCAGCATAATCTACATCAGATGTTTCTATATTAGTACCATAAGCATGAGATCCCCTTATTGTAAGAAGCAAGGGCTTTGCCCCTGGACACTTATCAGAAATCATTTTTTTTAATTCTTCAACCATAATATTTATCTTTAATATTTATTTTAATAACTTTTTAAGCTTTTCTTCCCTTTGCACTTGTGAATAAGTTCTAGTAAAGTTTATTTCATCAATCCCAGCACACCTCTGTATATTGTCAACTATAGATTTACAATGTTCACACTTACATTTAATACTACTCTTATATCCTGGTTCTATGTAGTAAACACTCATATTATCAATAGAAAATCCAACTACAATGAACTCCTTGGTGTGTGAGTTACATCCAAACCTAAAAGTACTAGGCTTGAATGTGAATAAGTCTCCTAATTGTATTTCATTCATCCCAGTATCCATTTTCTTTATAGAATTCTGCCGAATCTCTCAACTTGTTTAGATTCTCTTGTCTAGAAGATTCTTTAATAGTCTGAGACTTCTTGGTCATTTTTAAAATATTCTTGATTAAATAAATCATAGCTTATTTATTTTTTCACAAATATAGTAATTTTAATCAATATTACTAATTGATTTTAAAATTTCTTTTAAGATTTGTCAAATCAGTAAGGTACATATCCTTGGGTAATGTTTTTTTTATAACATCTATCTCTTCTTTCTTAACTTTTAAATCTGCTTTAAGTTTATCAAATAATTCCTTAGTTAATGAATATATAGGCATTCTAAGTAAATAATCATATGTATTATCTATCTTATCTAATCCAAGCTTCCCAATACTAATTATTATATCACTTTTTTTAACATTATTTACTTTTAACTTATTGTCTAGTATAGCTTTTATAAACTTAGCCCTATTACTTAATACCTTATATTCCCTTTCTAACTTACTAATTAGATATTCTTTCCTTTTGTCATAGTATTTCAGTCTAAAGTCTACAAAATATTTAACTATTTCCTTTGAAGATTCAAATAACTTAAGTTCACCATTTTCATCTAATGTTGAGAATATCTCATGGGATGTTTCTTCTAATTTAAGTAATTTTACTATATTTTCATCTGTTAATTTTTTTAGTTCACTTCTTTTGAATTTAATAGTATAGTCTACATTATCTTTACAATTATCTTCATAAGAAATTATCTCTTTCTTATCACATAATTTGTCCAATAAAATTTCATATTTTTCATAAGTCATAGATATAGGAAGTTCATACACTTTAATTGTAGTTGTGTTAATCCTTTCAAAACATCCCCTAATGTACCACTTCTTATTATTTTCCTCATCTTGTCTATATGATCCGATAAAATTATTTAAAGCAGGTGGAATTTCTTTTATCCCCTTTCCATTCAACAATTTCTGACAAGCTGTTATTATATCAACCATATCTCTGTTGAGAATATTTGAAGCAAATCCTACTGCAATACCCTTAGAACCGTTTATGAGAACAGTTGGTACAATGGGTAAAAAATATTCTGGTTCTATTATCTCACCCTCTTCTTCCTTATGTTTTAATAATTCGAAGTCCTTGTATATAAGTCTAAAATTATTAGATAGTTTAGTACCAATATACCTTGATGCACCTGCTTTTGGTGATCTTAAACTACCAAATTGTCCATCCTCATCTAATAGTGATGCATTGTTTTTGAAATGTTGTGCTACTGTTATTATTGAATTTTCTAGACTTTGATTTCCATGGTGGTAAAAAGCATCTGATGCTATCTTACCAGCAAGTTGAAATACCTTTAAAGATTTTTCATTACCAGTTTTCCATATTTGGTTAGATACGTGTAAAATCTTTCTATGGCTAGGTTTGAAGCCGTCTATAACCGAAGGAATAGCTCTATTTTCTATGGTATACATAGCAAATTCTTTATATTCATCTGATAAAAATTCGGTAATACTCTTCTTTTGCATATTCTTATTTATTTAGTTCTATATATTAATTAGGTAATTGTTTTATCAAACAAATGCTTAATTGTTTAATATATAGTATATGATTGTTTCAAGCAGTGTGAAAATAAAAGTTAATCCTAACATAAGAAAATATTATATAAGCAAAGGGTATAGCTGTGTAAATAACGAGATTATTGATGTAAAAACTATTGACTTATCGCCTGGTTCTAATCTACGAATTGATACAGAATGTGATAATTGCAAAGCTAAAAGTTCATCCATTTTTAACAAGTATTATAAATATACCAACTCCTTCAAAGATAATTACTATTGTAAAAAATGTAAGAAATGTAATTCCGAAAAAGCTAAAAAAACTAGGAAGGAAAGATATGGGGATGAGAACTACACTAATATAGAAAAGGGGAGAGAAACCAAGAAGAAGAAATATGGCAATGAGAATTATAATAATAGAGAAAAGGCTAAGAAAACCACAAATATTAAGTATGGTGTTAATAATGTATCTGAAATAGATTTTGTTAAACAAAAGAAAATAAAAACATCACTAGAAAAGTATGGTGTTAACAATCCATTCCAGTCAAGTATAATAAAAGCTAAGATAGAGAATACTTGTACCATCAAATACGGTACTAAGCACTACTTAACATCCGATGACTATAAAGCTAAATATGAAACGTACTGTGATTCAATGGGTGTTAAGCATTATTCACAAAGTGATGAATTTAAAGATAAGTTCAAAGAAACTTGTTTGGTGAAATGGGGGTTTAGTACTAATCTATTAAATGATGAGATAAAGAATAAGATAAAGAAGACAAATATTGAAAGATATGGTGTTGATCACTGTATGAAGAATAAGGATATTTCTTTACTAAACTCTAAATCTATGATAGAAAATAGGAGTGATTACTTTGATAGCCTAGGATATACATATTTAAGTTATGACTTTGATAAGAAACTATACGAATTAAAAAACAAGGACTGTGGTCATAAGTTTCAAATAAATTATGATTTATTCAGAAGTAGAATCAAGTACAGTAATAATAGCTGTCTTAAATGCTATCCTAAAAAAGACTTGGTATCAATAAAAGAAAAAGAAATAGTTAATTGGTTAAAAGAATTTGATATAGAAATTATAGAGAATACTAGAAATATCATAAGTCCATTAGAACTAGATATATATTTACCAAAACATAACATAGCTATTGAATTCAACGGTCTTTACTACCATTCTGATAAATTTAAAAAAAAGAAATATCATATAAATAAGACTGATAGATGTGAAGTAGAAGGTATTGAGTTAATTCATGTATGGGAGGATGATTGGATAAACAATAAAGATATAATAAAGTCTATAATATTAAATAGACTAGGATTTATAAAAGATAAAGTATTTGGCAGAAAATGTGAGATAAAAGAAGTTAGTGTAAAAGATAGTAGAAATTTTCTTGATAGTAATCATATACAAGGATATACTAACTCATCAATTAAGATAGGCTTATATCATAATGAGGATTTGGTAAGTCTTATGACGTTTGGATCTAGACGAACGAATAATAAAAAAGAATATGAACTTATTAGATTTTGTAATAAATTAAATCTAAGTGTACTAGGTGGTTCTTCAAAATTGTTCAAACATTTTGTTAAACACTATAAGACATCAAGAGTAATATCATATTCTGACAAATCTATGTTTAATGGGAATATGTATAAAGTGTTGGGCTTTAAAGATGATGGGAACACATCCCTTAATTATTATTGGACAGATTTATCAAAAAGATATCACAGATTTAATTTTAATAAGAAAAAGCTGGTAGAGAAAGGCTATGATGAATCACTTACAGAAAATGAGATAATGAAAAGCATTGGTTTTTACAAGATCTGGTCATGTGGACAAATTAGATGGATTATTGAGTAGTTTACTTAATATATACTAAATGGTAATGATTTCAGACACTAACAAAGAAAAAATTAAAGGTTTCATAACGAAGAATGATTTAGACTTCACTATCGTAGATTTAGAAGATGAGATTTCCAAATTCACAATAATATCACAAGATGGTATTAATTTCTTTTTCTACACGTATAATGATAAGTTCATACTTGTTAAATACGATTCAGATAAGGATAAGGCTGGGCAAATATATATAAATACACATGAATATTATGAGTTTAAAACCATGATAGAGATGCTAACACAACTCAAATATTATGATGATAATATACCTAAATCATTTTGGGAAGTGACATTAAACTCGGCAGAAGTTCCCTTCAACAAAGGAAGTTATACAGATGACTGGCATAAAGAATTTCAAAGAGATGCAGAATATACTAGAATAGATTCTGATGATTTTAATAACTACGAATATATAGTTTACGAAAATCCATTATATTCACCAAATATAAAATCCCCTCATAACACGCTTTCACAAGTAAGTTATATAAACTCTGATGAGCAGTCTATAGTTAAAGTCAACAAGCTATACTATGAAATTCATCCAATATCTTGTGAGCCAGGTAGTGAGGAATACTTGTTTAAACTATTGGCTAATAATGAAGAAACTTTAAAAGAATTCATAAACTACATTGTCCATAAGAAAAAAGGCTTAACTTTGTTGATAAATGATATTTTCAATAACCTATCTAAAACATAATATAATATAGGAACTACAATTATAAACAATAGCAGTAGTTATTTATATATATCATTAAAATTATATAATTTATGAGTAAAAAAATAGAAGACAAGTACAAAATATTATCACATATTGATCATATCTTATTAAGACCACAAACTTATGTTGGATCAAATAAAATAAGAAATGAGCAAAGGTGGGTTGTTGATAAAGATAAAATGACTAAAAGTGAGGTATCATATATCCCATCTTTTATTAAAATATTTGATGAAGTAATTACCAATTCTATTGATGAAAGCAAGAGAAATAAAAAGTTAAATAGAATTGATGTTTGTGTAGATAAAGATAAAATATCTATCAAGGATAATGGTGGTATACCAGTTGTCAAACATAAGGAGTATAAGATATATGTTCCAGAGGTTATATTCGGAAATCTTATGTCTGGTACGAATTATGATGATGCAGAGGAAAGAACAGTAGCTGGAGTTAATGGGTTAGGCTCAAAACTAACAAACATATTTTCAACTGAATTTAGTGTATCAACTTGTGATGGTAAGAAGTGCTTCAAACAAAAATTCGAAAATAATATGAGAGTTAAGGGAAAGCCTTCTGTTAAAAAAGGAATTAAAAAACATACACATATAGAATTTAAGCCTGACCTTGAGAAATTTGGGATGAAAGATATAAACAATGACCATTATAAAATAATAGAAAAAAGGGTTTATGATTTAGCAGCATGTAATCCAAAAGTTAAAATATATTTCAATGGAAAGCAAGTGAAAATAGACTCTTTTGAAAATTATATAAGTCTATATGTGTCAGATTATCTATATGAGTCTAATAAAGGGAATGAGTGGGAGGTTGGTGTTGCTTTGTCAGAAGATGGATTTGAACAAATATCATTTGTGAACTCAACTGAAACTTATGATGGTGGTACACATGTTGATTATGTGATGAACCAGATAATCACAGAGTTAAGAGCTTATTTTAATAAAAAGCACAAATTTGATGTCAAGCCATCAGAACTTAAGCAACACATGTTATTATTATTAAATTGCACAATAATTAACCCATCTTTTTCTTCACAGACAAAGGAAAAGTTGATAACAGAGGTCAAAGATTTTGGACAAGAGTTTGTAGTTTCTAAGAAATTGATAAACTCTATTTTAAAATCAGAAATAGTTAACTCAGTACTAGATTGGATAGAACAAAAGAAACAAGCTGATGAGAATAAACTACAAAGGAAAGTAAATAAAAACTTATCTAAAATAAAAGTAGAAAAGCTAATTGACTCTAAAGGTAAAGACCGTATAAAACATTCTCTTGGACTTTATGAGGGGGATTGTTTAAGTGAGGATACCGATATAAGAGTTATTAGAGATGGTGATATAATAGATGTGAAAATAAAAGATGCAAATGTTGATGATTTAGTCATAACACATAATAATACATTTTCAAGTATTTATTCTATGACTAAAAAAATAAAGAAAAAATCAATAATAAAAACAAAGGATATAGAATTAGTATCTAGTAAAGAACATGAGTGGTATGTATATGATACAGAATTAAATGAGTTTTATTTCGAAAAAACAATTAATATAGATAAAAATAAACACAAATTAGTTAAGAATTACCTAGCATTCATAGAATCATTATTAGTTATTGTATATTCGGATGGTAGTACTATTAAATTAGATTCGGGTGATGTTATAGACACAAATGATAATCATAGCTTAGCGGTATATGATAAGATTGAAAATAAGTTCAAAATGTGTAGGGCAATTGATATAGATATTAGTAAACATCTACTAGTTAATATTTTCAGATTGTAACCCCTTCGAGACTATACACTTCCCTCGAAAAGGCATATTTTAATATTAATATATATAGTATGGTATTAAAATATGTGTATAAGTCTAGTATTTATCAAGTCTCTATAAAATCCATAGAGAAATTAGAATCAGGGTTTAAATTTTCAATAAGGAAGAGGTTAGATATATCAATAAATGATTATTTGATATATTTAGGATTTAATGTCGAAAGATGTAGAATTTGTAATATAGGAGATGTTCCTATTGTTTTAGACATTAGTATAATAGAAGGATTTGTAAAAGTAAATGGGTTTAAATATAAAAAGAGTATTTATTGCTATAGTTCTAATAATAAATGTGATGGTATAAAGATGAACTCTAATTCATTTGAGTTTATTTCCAAGGTCGAAAATATTTCTATTGAAGAAGCCAATATATTATTGAAAGAAAGAAATAGAAGTCCTTTTTATAAAGAAAATTGGGATTCTGATAAAGAATATAAGAATTCACAGTCTAGAAACATGGAATATTTTACAAAAAAATATGGTGAAAATGGTGATGTTAAGTACAAAGAGTATATAGACAAACTAGCATATTCGAATTCTGTTGAACGGTATATAGACGAGTTTGGTGAAGTGAAAGGAGAGGAGATGTTTAATATCATTTCTAATAAAAAGGATTCGATGTCTTTTGATTTTTTCTTAAATAAAAATGACAATGATAAAGAATTAGCATTGGTAGACTATAATGAAAGGTTAAAGCATGTAAATAATTCTCTCGATAATTGGATTTTTAAATATGGTTATGACAAGGCTATCGAAAAACATAAATTAAGAGCTAATAATCAAAGGGAAACTTTTGCTAAAAATCCAAATATAAATGAAATACATAAATCAATGGGAATTACTATTAGTAATTTATACAATAAATATGGTGATTATGACTTAGCGGTTAATAAATACAAAGACTGGTTAAGTAAAGTAACAGTACCATTTTCAAGAGCATCAAAGGAATCATTATTAATATTTACTGATGTTATTAAGTGGTGTATAGATAATAAAATTGAACATAATGATATTTATATAGGTGATAAAGATAAGAATGAATATTTTATAAGAGATGGTAAAAACATTTTCTTCTACGATTTCACAATAAGAAGTAAACAAATAATTATAGAGTATAATGGTGTAATATTCCATCCTAAGAACGAGGATTCGAAATGGGTAAATCCATTTAATAGAAGCATAACACCAAGCGAAGCATATAACAAACAGAAAAATAAGATTAATTTAGCCAAAACTAATGGATTTTCTATACTAGAAGTATGGTCAGATGGTGATAATAATTATGACAAGTGTATAAATTTTATTAAAAAAAATATTTAAAATGGTAGAGAATTTTTTAGAACTAGTAGACATAGAAGATGTAATTCACACAGAAGAATATGTTAACATGGTTGATATAGCTGTTGATGTTGATCAGAGCTTCTTATTAAGTAATGGTATTATATCACATAATTCCGCTGTTGGTGCTTTTAGAAAGTATAGAAACACACAGACAATGGGTGCTTTTGCATTAAGGGGGAAGTTTATGAATGTATCTGAGGTAAGTAATGCTAAGTTAGTCAAAAATGCGGAGGTAGTTAATATAATGGCAGCAATTGGATTGAAATTAGGACAACCATTAGATATGAAAAATATAAGATATGGAAAAGTTCTTTTGTATGTAGATTCTGACCATGATGGTAATTCTATTGCTAGTCTGTTATTGAATTTCTTTTATACATATTGGCCAGAGATGTTTGATAAAAACATGATATATAAAGTTGAAACACCTATAGTAGTTGCTATACCTAGAAACAATAAACTAAAGAAAATTTCTTTGTATAACCAAAAAGAGTATAAGCTATGGTCTGATAAACATGATTTAAAGAAATTTGATATAAAGTATAAAAAAGGATTAGCTGCTTTAGTGGGGGATGAATACAATGATATTATAAATAATCCTAGACTTACACTTATAACCAAAGATATTATGGCTGGTGACTCTTTGAATACTTGGTTTGGGAAGGAATCTGATTTGAGAAAAGATGAATTATTGGAATAATTAACTCTATAACTATGAGAAATCGTGCATGGAGAAGGCATATGAGCGAGAAACATACTAAAAGAAGACTTAAGGAAAAAAATAATATTATTTTTTCTTTTAGAAATGCTAATGATGTACTGTATTTATGGAACGGTGCAAGATATATAGAACTTTTGAATACTTATTTTTACTACATTGCTAAAGGATGTGTTTCAACCACACAAGATTCAAGATATAAACAAAAATATTCTAGAAATAATTGTAGAAATAGTTATGCATGGAAAGGAGATAGTAATACTAGAGTAGAAAAAAGAAATGAACTTAGAAAAATACTTAAAGAAAATGGATTTAGAAGAGGTAATACCACTGGGTTATAGATGTGATAAGAAATGGAATATTAGTGGAGAGTATCTTAGATATAAAAAATTTGAGAACTTACCACTAGCTTCAATATCAGAATCTAATATAGTAATGGTATATTTAGATCACCGAATGAGAAAAGAGTGTTTGAGGCTTATTAAACACCTTTTGGAAAAAGATTATAAGTTTTATTTAATACCACCATATTTTACTAACCCAAAGATAAATCAAGAATATGATGATGTTATAGAGCATTACTTATATACACATTCTGAGCAGTATTTTTTTGATAAGTTTCCAGATATTGGATTTGATTTAGTATCAAACCTAGTTACTTTCTGTAGAGACACAGATACAATGACCTCTCTTAAAACTATAGTGGATAATTTTAGAGTCAAAGTTAATGCTACCGAATGGGATATTTATACAAATAAGCTAAGCCATATATATAGTGAGGGAATAAGAAATGAGTTCGATACAATGTTTAGAAGTATAAGGTTAAAGTATATTTTGTCTTAGTATTCTAAACAAACCTAGTATTTTTTCATATACATATTAAATAATAATCAATTATGTTATGTGATTTAATAGTAGACGGAAATTATATGTTATCTAAATTAGTGTTCACACTACACAAACACAATTTACTGTTTGGTGCATTAGAGGAATCTCTAGAAAATACATTATCAAACTATCGTAAAATGTTCCCATTTGCAAATACTTACTTAGTAAGTGATTCAAGGGAGAAATCTTGGAGAAAAGACTTAACTAATAAATATAAAGCAAATAGGAAAAAATCTAGCGACATTGACTGGGAATTTGTCTATAAAACTTATAATAAGTTTAAAGAGAATGCAAAGACTTATAAAGTTTTAGAAGCACCAACACTTGAAGGTGATGATTGGATAGCTTATCTAGTAAGTAAAGCTAATTCACAAGGTCGATCTGCTATGATAGTATCAAATGATTATGATATAAAACAACTTATAAATTATAACATTGACCCTTTATATATAAATATAATGTCTAATGAGATGCATAATAGACAAAAAGTATTTATGCCAAGTAATTATAAAGTTTTCTTAAATTCATTAAGTAAATTACCAAATGATGATATATTTAACCTAAATGACAACGCAGAATTTCTAGAACTTATTTCTAGTTTTCAAGATAAGTATGATGTTCAAGAGGTTGATTCAGTAATGTCACTGGTAGTTAAATTAATATCTGGTGATAAGAGTGATAATATTAGTTCAGTGTGGTCTCAAAAAGGCACGACTGGTAAGTTAAGGGGGATAGGTGATGCTGGTGCTAAGACTATATATGCCATGTATCTAGAAGAATTTGGAGAGGTTGATTTAAAAGATTCTGATTTATTCGAAAATATTGCAGATTTAATTTGTGAAAAGAAAAAGCTAAGTAAAACAAAAATAGAGATAATAATAAATAACTTGCATAAAAATTCAAAAGTTATTGACTTAGATTTAGAAAATTTACCAAAACCTGTTTTAGAGAAAATGGAAAGTGTATACAGTGAAGTTATAAGATACTAATTAAAAAAATTATGAAAAAGAAAGACGTATTAACTAAAGGAAATGTTATTGTAAATGAGATTAAAGTTGGTGATATACATTATGAGTATTCTTACAACATAGGAACAAAATTAGAAGTTGTATCTACGCCAATTAGAATTGATAGTGATGAGAGTTGGGAATGGAATAGTAAAAGAATTAGTGATGGAATGTTAATTGCCTTTTATGTGAAAGAAGGCCTTGAGTATTATTCTGCCAATATTTATGACTATGAAGCATATAAAGTAAAAGTGATGTTATGAAGTATTTAAATAATTTTAAAAAAATATTCTTCACTAGTGATCCTATACCTTACAATATAATGTGTATGGATGATAATTATGTGATAGTTAGTAGAAAACTAGACTTAAAACAGGATATAGACATCTTACAACATAGTGTAGATATGGATGCTTATATTAGCTTAGAGGATGCTTACAGACACAATAAGGACAATCCCATATATTCTATCATAGACAGGATTAATGAAAAAAGAGGAACTGATAATTTAGTATTTAGAGTAACAGATTATTTTGATACAGAAAGTTGTATAAAATGCTTGTCTGAACTAAATAGTGGTGTTGTGTCTATATCAAGGAGAACAGAGACATATCTAGATATTGACATAGAGAAAACATTGAATATAAATAAAAAGTTAATAACTTACGAACAAGCAACCGAAATATCATTAGGTGTGAAATGGAAAACAAGTGAGTGTACAGAAGGCTCATCTTGTTGGTGTAGAATCATAGAGCCAATTATAAAAATAGAAGACCAAAATGACAATGAAATATATATAGCAGGTAGTGGATCTATTCCTAAAGGATATGCCGAACACTTAGTTGAATTACATAATAAATCTTTAAATAATTAATCTATGGCAAATTTAAAAGAGGTTGCAGATGCAATGTTTTATAAAAGACATGTATGGGATAAAATATCTGATGAAGATAAGGAGATTAATTTTTTTATATTCAATAGATACTTTTCAAAGAAATATCCAGAAAGGTCTTTTTTATTTAATAACAAGAACATAGATAAAGTAAGTTCTATGAATATATGGTATGCTTTTATGGGTGGTAAAACTTATCCAAAGTGGTTTTGGAGTAAGAATATACCGAATGGCAATAAAGAGAAAGTTTCTAAAAAAGACTTTGAAATTTTAATCATTAAATTAAGAATAAAAGAGGTTGATTTGAAATATCTTATAGAAAATCATTACGAGTTCGTAAAAGAAGAGTTAACACACTGGAAAAAATTAGAAAAACAGAATTAAGAATATGGAAAATAAAATGAATTGGTATATAGTTAGAACTATGTCAAGTAAAGAAAATACTGTTAAGGATAGACTAGACAGAGAAATAATTGATGGTGTCTTAAAAGATAAAGTAAAAGATGTTATAGTACCTATGGAAACCATTTTTACAATAAAGAGTGGTAAGAAAAATAAAAGAGATAGAGTTATGTTCTCTGGTTATGTCTTTGTTAGTTGTAATGACCTAGGAACATTAAAATCAGAACTGAACAGTATTAGTGGTGCTTCTGGATTTCTTAAATCTAGATCTGGTGAAGTACAAAAACTATCACAGATAGAAGTTAATAGAATGATTGGTATAGAAGAAAAATCTAAACTAGATGATGTAGATAATCCATTCGTAGTTGGTGAAGATGTTATTATAACAAATGGTCCATTCAATAGCATGAGGGCTATTATTGATAAGATTGATAATAATAAAGTAAAACTATCAGTACTCATATTTGGGAGAAAGACACCATTAGAATTGGATATAGGACATATATCTAAAAATTAATTAAAAAACCTCTGATAATTTAGAGGTTTTTTTAATTAATTTACATTTTGGCTCTATCTCACAATGTTTTTTTAATATATACTATAAAATATAAATTAATTATGGAAGAACAAGTGAATTATTTTAAGAAATTTTACAATGCAGTTAAGACTTGGGTTGTGAAGAATGGACTAACTGGTATAGGCGGACTTGCTGCTGGTGTTTTATTATTTATATTTGGATATAAATTTTATTCAGGTGTAGCACTTGGTGTTTTTGCAACCAGAAACTGGGATATAATTGTAGACTATATAAAGTCTCTTTTTAGAACTGATGAGGAGGATAATACTGATGAAGAGAAGTAAATAAAATACATAAGATATGAAAATACAAAGATTTAGTCAATATTCGGAAAAGTTAAATGAGATGAATGATACACCAGAGAGTTATATAGCCACAGCACTTAATAAGCTTAAAAGAAAAGTTGATAAAATGTTTGCATATTTGGATGGTAAAACACAAGGTGGTAAGATATTAACACCAGAGGGCTTAGAAAAAGTAGATCCGAAAGATATAACGTTTAAAGATTTAGGACTTCATTTAGATAGTTCTGAGGTCTCTAAATATTCTAAGTTATATGACTCATTTACTATAAAGTTTAGAGATGCTAACAACGCATATACAATGATTGTAATGATTGGTGTTGAGGAGGCTATGCCTGAAGAGTCAGAAGAACAATTTGGACAAGATAATATAGAAAATGCTTATATAAAATTTAAGAAGTATGGTAGTGAGGGTATGGACTTAATTGGACAAATGGATAAAAATGTGAAAATAAAAGATATTGATGAAGCATTCTTGATAGATTTGAAGATTGAACTAGATGATGAGTATGATGAAAATGAGGATGAATTCGAAATACAAACATAAATTAAAATATGGTTATACACGTAGTTACAAACATGCAAATAATAAGTAGTATATCAAAATCTAAATACTTTGCTAAGAATTTGGGTTTTGTCTCAACAGTAGAAAAAAATGGAAAAAGAATCCCTAATGATAAAGATAATTTCTCACATCGTTATATGAACTTATATAGATCAAGTATATATGCACAGGGTAACGTAGGGAATATAAAGTTTTATACTGACCACTACATAAATGACCAAGTTATGGCAGTTTATTATGGTGAAGAATTAGAAGAATTTATATTTAATTTTGATAGTGAATTTGTTACAAAGAAAGGCATTGACTCTTTTCTAGGGAAGATACTCAAAGAACTAGAGGAAAGATATGAAGAAAGGATTAAAACAAAAGAAAGCGAAAAAGTAGTAGAAAAGCCTAGGGGTAACTCTGATAAAATATTTAGTAATCCTGGTGATGTTACCTATGAAGATTTAAAAGAGTACCTTCGAAAGAAAAAAGAAGAAAAAGAAATGTAAATTAAAAAACCCCTCTTAAATTATTAAGAGGGGTTTTTTGTAATTACACATATTTATTATTTGACTTCTTCAAAATCCACGTCCTCTGTATCATCAGATTCATTCTTTGTGGTTTCTTCCTCATTATTATATAATTTTGAACTTATATCATTCCAAGATGTATTGAGTTTTTCAACCTTTTCATCTATTGCCTCTGCTTCTTCTGACTTATACGCATCTTTGAGTTCGTTTAAGCTATTGCTAAGGACTTCTTTATCATCGCTTGATAACTTATCATCAAACTCTTTTAACTGCTTCTCTGTTTGGAAAATAAGCGTATCTGCTTTATTCATCTTATCGACTTTCTCTTTCTCTAGGTTATCAGCCTCTGCATTTGCCTCTGCTTCTTCTTTCATTTTGCTTATCTCTTCCTTAGAGAGTTGGGAACCACCTTCAATTCTTATTTTATTTTCCTTACCAGATGCCTTATCTTTAGCAGATACTGATAGAACACCATTTGCATCAATATCTAAAGATACTGTAATCTGTGGAACTCCTCTAGGGGCTGGCAAAATGCTATCTAGATGAAATCTGCCCAAAGATTTATTATCTTTAGCCATTGGTCTTTCACCTTGTAAGACATGTATCTCAACACTTGACTGGTTATCTGATGCAGTTGAGAAGGTTTCTTCTTTTGATGTTGGTATAGTTGTATTGCCTTCAATTAGTTTTGATAATATCCCACCCATAGTTTCGATACCTAATGATAGTGGTATAACATCTAATAAAAGAACATCATCTATACTTCCTGTTAGTACTGCTCCTTGTATAGAAGCACCAAGTGCTACAACTTCATCGGGATTTACCGACTTATTAGCCTTCTTATTTAAAAACTTCTCTAGTGCTTCTTGAATAGCTGGTATTCTTGTTGAGCCACCAACTAATATAATCTCATCAATATCTGATGGATTTAGTTTAGCATTTTTAAGTGCAGACTTTGCACAATCTATTGTTCTTTTAACTAAATTAGATGTTAGTTGTTCAAATTTAGCCTTTGTCAAGGTTTTAACAAAATGAAGTGGTCCAGAATTACTTACCGTTATATATGGAAGATTTATTTCTGTTGTACTTGAAGAAGATAACTCTACCTTAGCCCTTTCCCCCGCATCTTTTAGCCTCTGTAAAGCCATTGGATCTTTAGACAAATCAATAGAGTTTTCTTTCTTAAAGTCATCTACCATCCAATCAATAATAGCATCATCAAAGTCATCTCCACCTAAGTGTGTATCACCATCAGTTGACTTAACCTCAAATACACCATCTCCAATTTCTAATACCGATACATCATGTGTCCCTCCACCGCAATCAAACACTAGAATCTTAGAATCTGCATCTTTCTTATCAAAACCATATGCTAATGCGGCTGCCGTTGGTTCATTAATAATTCTCTCAACCTTTAAACCCGCAATTTCACCTGCCTCAATTGTTGCAGTTCTTTCAACATCTCCAAAATATGCAGGTACTGTGATTACTGCTCTAGTCACTTCTTGACCTAAAAAGTCTTCTGCTGTTTTTTTCATTTTCTGTAAAATCATTGCAGAAAGTTCTTGTGGAGTAAAAGTTCTATCACCTATCTTCACACTAGGTACATCATTACCACTGCTTACAACATTGTATGGTACTCTTGATACCTCCTCTTTTAATTTTGAAAAGCTTTTACCCATAAATCTCTTTATAGAATAAATAGTATTCTCTGGGTTAGTTACTGCTTGTCTCTTAGCAGAGTCTCCCACTTTTCTTTCACCATCACTTGTAAAGGCTAGTATAGATGGTGTTGTTCTTTTTCCTTCTGAATTAGCTATGATTTGTGGTTCACCACCTTCAACAACTGAAACACAGCTATTTGTAGTACCAAGGTCAATTCCGATAATTACGTCTTTTTTCATATATTTATTATTTTTTAGTATAAATAGCCAATAAATATGCCATTTGTTTTTACATGACAAAATGTCATATTTAACTGACTATGTGTTATATAATCAAAAGTTATAAAGTTTAGTAGTTTATAATTTTACCTTCTTGTGTCTATGTCTAAATCTTTTTCATTATCAAAATTATCTTCAAATAGTTTAATATATTATGTGAAAAACATGCAACATCATGATATATAAATAATAATTAATTAATATTCACGTTAAATAAGCAATATCAATCACTATTCGTGGTAAGTAACTATTATTCATACGACATATATAATAAATAATATATACTGTATGAATAATTATTTAAAACGATTTAAAACTTTTGAACTAGTTACCTCTCGTGATGAGTTAAATAGCACAAGAGATAGAAGGTCTAGCCTAGTAGAACCAGCACTCATGGAACTAGAAGACTATCTAGAATTACTAGGTGCTAACAAGCAACATCCCTCATCTGCGTATCAATTTAACCTATCCGATTCGGAAAAATTTGAAAATAAAGACCTTTATGACTATTTGAACACAAAAAAACATGGCTCTGTGTCAGTAAAATACTATATTAGAAATGATAAAGAGCATAACAATTCCTATGTTAAAACAAATGATGAAGGTCATGTAGTACGTGATACAAAGGGTATGGCAGTTTATTTAAATAATGATGAATTAAAGGAAAAAGACCTATTAAATAAATATGATAAGAATATAGTAGCTATTCATAATGATATTATAGTTGGGTCTGCTCAAGATGAATGGGGTTGTGTCTTAGTGTATGTGGTTGATGAATTTAAAGGTATAGGGATAGGTCAAGAATTAGTTGAATATTATAGAAAGATATACCCTGATAAGGTATCTGGAGGCACAACAGAGGATGGTTACAAGAACTTAATTAAATACTATAAGTATCAAGTTAAATTATACCTAAGAAATGGCATATATTCAGACATGGTCAAAAATGGTGATATTTCTAAAGAAAAAGTCAAGAAGATAACAGATAGTGTAAAGGGAACGAAATACACCAAATACAAAGATACTATTTATAGTAAATATTTAAATATTGATAGTTATAATAAAGCTTTTGTTTATTCTGATGGTGATATTGTATTAATAAATGATAAAATACTAGATTTCTATAATGATTATGATGGAACTGGTAAAGACTTTTATGAAAAATTCGTGTTTGGACACTCACACATTGTAGACAATGAGTATAATCAAAGATTATACTTTATAGAGGGAAAAAGCAATAAAGATATAGAAAGTGTTATAAAGCATTCACTATGCTTTATAAATTCATATTATAAAAAAGATTTTGCTACATATTTTGTAACAGAGAATACATCTGACATAGTTAGAAAGTTTTTCAAGAGTATTGATAAAAATACAGATTTTAAAGTAGAATGGTATGAGAAAGACAGATGTAAAATATACTTTGACAAATGTGACTCTCTGAAAAAAGATTTATTAACAGGAACTAAATGGTTCTATTCTTTAGATGATAAATATGATGAAATAAAAAACCAATTAATAGAGAACGTTTACTCAACATTTGAATAATAATTTAGTTATTAATCCATTTAAGTATTCTTCTTAAAAATATAACCTTGCTATCTCTATATGCATTATTTCGCTTATCAAGCTTATGTCTTGTTTCCCCACTTAATTCACTTTTAACCCAATTGGCTATATCTAATCTATTTTTTTGAAATAGTGAAATTTTTTCATTATGAAGTTCCATTATATTACTAACTATCTCATCAACATTTGACTTTTGGTCATTAAGTTTAATCACTTGTTCTTTTATATTTTGTTCTATACTCATTCTTTCTATATTAAAAAATTAATTAAATACTTCTTCATAGACTTCAACATTCTTAATCTTAAATCTTAGTTTGAATCTTTTTTCACCAGCACCTAAAATAAGTTCAACCCAGTAACCCCTAATTTTTTTAGCTAGACTATATGTAAAGTATACTCTGTCATCTACTTTGAACCATACCATCTGTTCTCCCAAAAATGAGAATCTTATGGACAGATACTCTCCTTTGTTATCAGAGAACTCACCCTTACTATTTACATATTTTAGATTAGCTGAGTGATACCATTTACTCACAGTATTAGGTCTAGTTACCTCACCTACTTGGTGGATAAGCTGTGCATCACCTACTCTTGGTTTGAATATTTGATAGTGATTCCAAGCTGGGTTTCTCTGTGCAGACCACATATAAGATAATTTAAATCTATTCCAGGGCGTGGTTGGATAAAGGTTTTTCGCAATGAAAAACCATTCGTAACCTAAATCATTAGACTTACCATCATTAAGATATATCCATAGTGGAAGAGCTATAAATCTTAATAACATATTATTTGATTCATGATACATCCACCTTAACTGTTTTCTTAGAAGATAAGCTAGTGGATATATCACTAGTGCAGTAACTGCAAAAAACCCTGATACTATCATATTTATTAAATATTCTAGTATTGATAATGTTTTAATTTTAATACTTGGTTTATACATATTGTTTCCTTTTTTTTAGTATATATTAATTTATAATTAGACAATAGTCCAACCTTATGTACAAATTGTTTATAAAATATCAATTGGAATCAGAGTTTTTTAATTCTTCAACTAAAGATTTAACATCATCGAATTCTATATATTTACCGTAAACCCATTCTGTCTTTGTACCATCTTCTTCTATATCAAAGGCTTTAAATTGTAACATATCTAACTTTTCGATAACATCAGACACTTTTAATTTTTTATCTTTTTCCTCTTTCATTTTATTATTTTCATTATTCATAACCTCTAATTATATTATTGTTTCTAATTATAAAACAAATATACATCAAATAAATATATTATTAAGTAAAATCATTAGATATATTTATTTTATATAATTCACCAAGTCTCATATATTTCTATAATGGTTATACTTAATTATTATTTCACCATCAACTGAAAACTCATCTAATATTGTTTCTAAATTATTATTAAGATATTTTACAGCTTCTATTATATCCTTAAATCCTAAATCTTTATAAACCTCATCATATCTTTTATCGGGTGTCTCTTGATACCATGTTTTCAATATTATTTCGTACATTATAAAGTGCTTTTTAATTTATTAATCAAATCATCTATTTCATAAGAATCAACATATTCCCCATTATCGTTATTTTCACGTTCTGTATCAATGCCATACTCACCCTCTCGATAATTAGTTAAATCGAATCTTTGTAACTTATTTAAAAGTATTATAACACTATGTGTACTATATTCTTTTTTATCATCCATTCTATTAATGTTTATTAATTAATATTTCTACCACATTTTAAACATAGTGATCTATATCCATTTGTCTGTATTATATCATCTTCTGGGTGATCACATAATTTTAATTCAGTATGACTCTTGCTATTTTTTTCTTTAATAAATTCTTTAGTCTTATTCATTTTATTCTATTAACTAGGTTAAAATACATTTCTATGGGGTAAATATAGTTTAATTTACCTCACTATGGGTAAATTACATTTTGATAGCATAAAATATACTGTTTATGAATTACCATATGTGCTATACAACAAGTTATTATATTAATTCTTTAAATAATTAACAATCTTAATTGGATTAATTGACTTATTCTTCGTTACAAATGTTGATAAATCACCCACTTTACGCTTAATATCATCAATTATATCACTAGAATTAGCACCATCAGGATACTTATTACTAAACCAATCTTTATCCGATATCATTGTATTAACTCATGTTTGTAAAGTCTCAATACCATACTCATCTAATCCTAGTGACGTTAAATACTTATTCTTTGGCATTGGACTACCATGGTGGTCTCCTTTGAATTGTGAAACAAGATCATAATTTTCATTTATGAATAATGTAAAGTTTTTTATCTTGCTCTTTGGTGTTTCCATCTATCTTATTATTTTACCTTTATATATAAAATAATAAAAATACATAACCCAATACTATTTAATTATATCCCAACTTTATGTATAGCAAGACTAGGTAATAATTTATCTATTTATCTTCCATTTATCTAATTCTTCATGGGTACACATTTTATTAGTAAGTCTGCAATGTTCCGAAAATCCTAATACCTCATCAGTAGTAAACAAATCTTTATTAGATGAAACGTTTAAATTAATTACTTCTTCTAGACAAACTATATATTTTGAAGTTCGTATTGGTATATTAGGTTTGTCCTTATCTGAATACGTTTTCCATTCACTTAAACTTTTCCCTCTCTTTTTGCTCATGTCTATTAACTGTTTTTACTTATGTCTATTAACTGTAGTCCAAAAAGTGCTATTACACTTTGTACAATGCTTGGTATGTTCTATACAATGTCGCCCTTTACAATTAGGACAAGTTGGTACATTTTTTTCACTTTTAAAGTCATGTATATTTAAGGCATTTCTAACTATCTGTCTCATTTCATTAGGTCCTTCTTTGTGATCTGGTAACCCATACTCATAGGAGTCATATATTAAAGCATACTTATCCAAGTCAGAAACTATTTTATCCAATACATTTGGGGATATGCGACTTATGATATCGCCTATATGCAATTCTTCACCATTTTCATTAAATATTTTCATATGTATATTTTATAAATAAATTAAAGCGTTTCTCTGTAATCACTTATCAAATCACTTGAATACCAAGTGCTTACTAAAAGACAATCACCACTTTTTATAAGCGAGTATTTATCTTCATTATTTTTAGCAAATTCTATAAACCCATCATACCTAAATAACTTCCTATCATTTCTCTTTGATGATAGTTCAGAATATCTTTTTGATATTTTTTCTATTGAATGTAACATATTCGTATTTTAGTATTTATAACAACAAACATAAATCATGCCTTTATATCTCTTTTTAAATCTAAGTACTCATTCACAAAATATAAAGTCTAAAGTCTTTGTTTTTGGTGTTGATTTACTCCCCACACGAACATATTCACATATTAAAATAATTTCTTATAAATAAAACTTCATAATTCTAGTATTTATATTTAATTAGTGAAAATATTATTTGCTATTGGGTTTTAGTAAAATTTGTATAATCTACTCAATATATATTGTATAAATGATAGTTCTAATTTATTTCCAATAGTCTCATATCTACTTGTTTTAGTTATGCTCTATAAATTTTTTCGCTAATTTATTGAGTCCAGTATCATCTTCATTTATTTCAAACTCACCTCTAATAAAGTCATAGTTTCTAAGCATATGACCACAATAACTTTCTGAGTTAGCTAGTTCATTAAGCCAAGTCATATAATCTAAGGGCTTGTCATTATCTTCTATATGTTCTGTTCTTAATAAAATTATTTCCATAGACCCATGTCCACTTAGTAACTTTTTTGTTAAAGCGAAATCCTTTATAGTTCCTTTAAACTCTTTCTTAGTTCCCCATCCAAATTCGGGAAGTTTTTGAAATAGACTAATTAAGTTTTCCATACCTATTTTTTGTTATGTATAATAACAAATGTTATTAATATTTCTTTATACATCAAAAGTAATCATTATCTATAAGACATACAAGCTTATGTCTAACTATTTATGATATTGATTCAAAAAGGGCTACATCTAAACTAACCGATATTCCTTTTGGGTCAAGCCGAAGCCCCCTCGGTAGGAACAGATAACAGGCTTTAGACACCTTCAGTTTTAAAATCTTATCTGTTGTTTGTACACCCACTAAGTATATGCATTTAATCCCTTTTTAAATCAATAATAATTTTTTATAATCATAAGGTTGTGTCTAAAGAGTCCCACTTTTTCCTAGATAGTTCTCGATGCCTTTTATCATCAATTTTTTTATCTACGCTATACCCCCAGGTGAGTACATATTCTAAAGAAACTAGTTCTTGCCATTCTTTATCAGTCAAGCAACCTTGTGGGTAGTCGAAGTGTTGACTGGTAATATGTGTGTGTAAAAAGCGTTTTATTACCAATTTAAATCTATTGGGGGTTTTATTTAGTCTATTCATTATTCAAATTTATAATCCTAACACTTTTCACCACCTTTACCATCAAGACTTTTAAGTAAATGATTTGATCCAGCTAAGTCAGTTAGTATTCTTAATTCTTCAAAACTCAAGGTGTTCCTTGCTACTAGTTGACCATCTTTGTGTCTTTCAAGCTGAATTCCTAATGCAGAAGTCTCTGGTACTATCCTATAGGTTTCATTAGTTTCTGTATTGTGTATATTAGTAATTCCATCAATGTCAGTATAGATATGACACCATTTGTTGGCATTTGGTAATTTTTCTCTTGTCTTATTCATTTCTTCTTATTTATAATTTATAATTTTTGAAAATATATCTATGAAACTCATCATAATCCATTGATGGTGCAATTTCTCTTATTGGATTAATCTTTATTTCTAAATTTATATTAAGTTCCTTATTCAATATTTTAGCAGCCGAATACCTATGATGACCATCTTCGATATAAAACCCCTTCTTGTGCTTATCATCTTGCCAGTAAGAGACATCTATTGGCTCTGATAAATCTATTGTCATTGCCCACTTCTTTTTTGATAAAACACTTTTAGATATTTCATATCTTACATTTTCTATATCATCATCCCATCTAATTTTTAAGTATTTTGGTTCTAATGTTTTGATATCACCTTCTGAGAACCCATGTGCTAACCTATCTAGTGTTTCGATTGAAATACCACCACCCCTTAATAGTTCTTCATCGGTATCATACTTTGCTAGTTCTTTTTTTAAAGAATCTATAAACTCAGTTTTTAAATAAACTTTATTGCTTTCTATTTGCTCATTAATATATTCACTTATAGTAGTTGATATAAATTTCCGTGATTTCATAGTATTCTATAATTTATTCTATATATAAATATTAAATGAACAAAACCCTATGTATTAATGTCTTTGTGTAATTTGTCAATACTTTTTTCTAATTATAAATGTTTATATATTAGCATTCTTATTAGACTCCCTTTCGGTAAATCATCATAAAGTTTAGATAACTCTCCCTTATCCATATAATTTAATGTTTTTCTAACATTTCCTTACAAGCCAAATCTTCACACCATTGTGAACATGGATTGTTATATACAAGTGCATCAGATGAAACACAGTAAAAAGAATCAATACTATCGAGTAATATTGATTCTTTATTTAGTTTTTCAATTGAAGCATCTAGCATAAATTGTAATGTTTCGCTAGGAACTGACATATTCTTCTCTCTTAGAAAAACATACGCTTCTCTAATCTCTTTTTCTAATTGTTTTTTAGCACTCATATCTTTTATAATTAGGATTAAATTTACTATTCTATAATTAACTTGTGTGTAATAGTTTGTTTATTTTTTATCAAAAAATAACCACCAATTGCCAAACCACCAATAAGACCTAACCAAATTTGTCCATCAATAGGAGCTGGAACATCTTTTACAGTACCATCACCAGGCAGCATAGGAGGATTTCCTCCTGCACCAGGTTGGGCTATAAGAGATCCTACTGAAAAAAGTGAGAGGATAAGAATAAAAAGTATTTTTTTAGTTTTCATAATTTTGTTTTTATTTATATAATTAAAAATATTATTCTACAATTAATTTGTGTGTAGTCGTCTGAGTTTGATAGGTCAGTCTAATTAGATAAACACCAGTGTTCAGACTGCTTGTATTTAGTTTTAATTCTGATGTAGATATACGTTCATTTTGAATCTCTATATTTTGACCTATGACATTAAAAACTGAAACCTTTAATTCGTTGTTGAAATATGGATTATGCGTAATATATACAAATCCCGAATTTGAAGGGTTTGGATAAAGTTGTGTACTTGCTATCCTCTCGTCTTGGGATGTACATAAAGTGCTATCTTGTTCAAACATAATTTTAAATCTATCTGAATTTACAGAACCTGGTATTGAAGAGTCAATATCAAAAGCAATATCGTTTTCACCTTCATTCAATTGATGATCCTCTTCAGTGTAAGTATCTCTTAAGAATACATCATAATCTGGCATGTTTTCAACTTCAATATTCATGATATAATCTACATCTCTGTAATTGTCAATCCAAAAGCTAAATACATCATCGTCTTTAGGAAAAGGTCTTTTTTCGATAGCTAAATAATTTCCATCAGATTGAATTCCGATAGTTTCATCATCATTCCAGAATTTTAAAGCATCATCAGGACCAGCTTCTTCATTGTAAGTAGCATCAAATTTAAATCTTACACCATCCATCAATTCATTATTAGAGATACTGAAGATATTTAAATCTATTTTTGAGGTAGGAACGTCTCTGAAAACTTCATTAGTTGAAGTACTGTCTGTTTTAAATTCTTCTTTAAAAGTCAATGAAGGGGCTTCATTTTCTGGAACGACACTATTAGTCTGAACAAATACAGATTGATTGACTTGTAAATAGCGAAATTTTTCTGGACTTATATTAGGAATATTAGGGACGTATTCTATAGGTTCAGAACTTAAATCAACTGTAACATAACCACCTCTATCACCAATATTTGGTTTATAAGCATAGTAAAACCTTTTGCCCAAATGTGTTGAACTATTTTTTAGAGTTGCTTTCATATCAACTTCAGCTTGGTATGGATTACCAATTAAAGAAAAACCTTCTGGATTAGGATTTAAATCATCATTTATGTTTACATCACCAGTCAAAATAGTCCCCAAAGATCTCAATCTTGTATCATCGCCTTTAGCTAAATTATTTAAATACATATTTGTGCCTCTATCACCCCTAATCAAAATTCCGTAGGCTTTACCAGCTTCTAAAGTGTTTGTGTTTGTATTGGAAATTGTTGACCAAATCCCATTTTGTGAATTCCAAGAAAATAGAGATGGATTTCCAGTGCGTGTGGCATCAAGTCCATTAGCACCAGTTGTACTGCCTGTAATGTGTGTGCCATAACCAGGATTTGGGTCTTTATTTTCTTCGTAATCATTAACTGTATTGTTAACCCCTTCTTGCCAGTTTTCATTTATGGAAGTTGTGGTATTTACAGAAGTGGTCATAAATCTAAAAGCTCTATTTCCCATAGGAATGTAACGTTCAATCATAACCTCACCAACTATAGTATTATCATTTTCAATTTCACTAATAATAGCTGTGTGAGTAGCATTAGATTTAAAAGTTACTAGGTTATTATCTGGAATAGCATGGTCATAATTTGTGATTAAATCACCAGTTATTAAATTTAAACTACCTAACACATTTACATTACCAGATACTAGATTTAAGCTGTGACCGTTATCGATAGTCAAGCTGTATACTGAAGTAGTACTATCTGTAGAAAAATTCTGAATTCCAGCTCCTTTAAATGCCAAAGTTGAGTTTCCTGGATTATAGGTACCATTATTTTCAAAATCACCATAAATATCAATTTGAGATTCATTGGTTTGTGAGACACTAGCACCATTAGCGATCAACAAATTTTTAATTTCTACATTCTCTGAAAAAATGGGATCATTTGGTGTGATATTAATCACAATATCACTATTTCTATCAGGGAAGCCATTACTCCAATTGTTTATATTTTCAGCATCAGTAGAAACTACACCAATCCAAACGGTTGGCTCTGGTGTACAATCTTCTATACCAACTGTTCCGTTAAACACCCAATTTCTGTCTGGGGGAATTTCTGAGAAACTAGGGATTGTAATTGCACTTTCATTGTTGGCAGTAATTCTACCTCCCCATCCAGCAACTTCTCCATTTAGGATAATTTTATTACAACCTGAGCTGGATTCTATAAGGCCAGCATGACTTGTTAAGTTATTAAAAATGATTTCTTCACCGAATTGAATTGTGCCCGTAGAATTGATTACAGTACTTCCAATAATTTCAAAACCAGCATTAGCTGCAATTTTACCACTCCACACTTTTAAATCACAATTGACAATAAAACTGTTTTCGACAATAAGTTCGGCATTGTTAGAATTGCTTTCTAGATCTCCTAAAATGGTTAAATCACCAGAAATATTAGCGTATGAATCATTTCTGAATTTTTGAGAGAAATTTATCGTTCCAGAAGAATTGATAGAACCATTACTGTTGGCAAGATTGTCTTCAAAAGTTGTAGAACCTTCATTATTTAAAGTAAATCCATTGCCCATTTGTTCATACGAACCAGAATTAACATTAAGGACACTACCAGTATAAACGTTGATAAGACCACTGTCAAAGTTGGTACCGCCACCAACTAAATTTGTTGATGCCCCATCATAGGAATTTAAAGTACCATTTTGTAATTTTACTACAGTAGTAAGTGTACCGTAATTATTTATTACAGAATTATTTTTAATTAAAATCGTAGATTGAGTTCCATGATTAAAATTTCCGTAATTATTAAGTGTTAAATTATTTCCGCTATTTGGCCAGTTAAGACCTTGTGAGTTAAATGTTACGCCTTCACCAATACATAATGTTCCATTGTTTCCAATATCTTTCCAATTAGCATTGTACGTAAAGTTACCACTTAAACATATTGTTTTATTATTCAAATTACCAGTAGGCCAATCATCATCAGAATCATCAATGACATAATCACAATCGCAATCCAAATTTATATCTTGAGAATTTGATTTAATATTAATTAAAACATCACTATTTCTATCAGATTTATTGTTGACTAATTGTTGGTCTTGTGCCATTGAGACAATGGATGTCATCAAACCAATTATCAAATAAATCATTACTTTTCTAAATTTATTCATTTTTTTTAATTATTTTTATTTCCCGCACTATCAAATACCCTAGTGTATTAGTGTTCTATGTAACTATATTGGTAGGTATACCCCTACTTTAAAATTAATATCAAAATCTGTCTTATTTATTGTTAGATAAAATTCTTTTGCTTTACCTAGCGTTGTTTTTTCTTTTTTACACCAAAGGACTATAATAAAATCATCAACAATCCCTCTTACTTCGCAATATGAAATATTATTTATATTGTTTTCATTGTAATACTTTTTAAACTTCAATCCTTTCTTAAGCTTCATAATTCAAATATTATTAATACTAACCAAGTAATTGTACACGATAAGTTCTGCCCTTATCATCTTCCCAAACACTTCTACAATTAATCATGTTTATTTCATCACCGTGTACATTTCGAACATGTCTTAGGTTCAGGCTTTTTGCCTTCTCTATAGTTATAACACAAAATGTTCTTAGATACAAATTAAACATATTGGCTTAATGTATCAATAGCGTTTTCAATTTCCCTTTTACCACTCTCAAGTCCATCAGTTGCTTCATCAAAACTCTCTAATAATTCACTAAGCTCACTAAATAAATCACGAAGCTTATCTCTTTCTTTTGAAATTACAATCTTTGATTCTTCAATACCTGATAATACCTTGTCTAATTCTTCTTTAGTTACCATATCTAGTTAATACTTTATTTTGCCTACTCTATTAAGTTTTCGGCTTCTCTTATTTAGAGTACAAATATAGCAATGTTTTTTGGATTACAGAAAGATTACTATATTTTTTATATTCATTTCTGTGTAATTAGATTCATTTGAAGCATTTGTTTTACCATATGTTTTTAAATCCTCTTTTCATTAACCATTCCCTTGCTAATTCTAACCTCTTAGTCTCATTTATTATAGAACTTACAACTAAGTTATAAGTCTCTCTAGATTCTAAGTATCTCTTATACTTATCATAAGACTCAAAATTATCTTCGATATCTTCTAAAGACATATCTTTAGCTAAAGAATAGTTTTTCATAGATAATATAAATGGTGCATCTTTATTACCTTTGAGGTGATTTACTGCATATTCTTTCAATGATAAGCCCTTATACTTATTATATTCATTTTCTAAATATTCAACTCTGTCTTTTGTATAGGATTTTACAACGGAAACCAATCTATCTATTCTATCGATAGATTCTATATCTTCCTCTGGTATCTCTGAGATAAGATCATCTATATCATCATTTAAAATATGTTTTATAAGGATATTTTCTCTGTATAAATCATCTGTTAAAAGTCCGTGTAAATTTCTATACCATTCAGTTTTAACTTTCAATACTATACCTTCCATTTCAACAACCCATCCTTCTTTATTCTCAACAGTCTTGGCTAATTCAATAATATCATCTAATGTATAACATTCAAATTCAGCTTTCTTTATATTAACCCCACTTATATCGATATACTCACCAGTCAAGTTGTTACGTAATTTTAGTAGAATAAGTTCTTCTTTCATATATCTTAAAACTATTCTATTAGAAGGTGCTACATATTCAAATATAGGAACAATGTCATTGTCTAAACAATCATTTACAAAGTTTTTTATTTCCTCATTATCATTATAAACTCTATTAATCCCATCGGCTTGTGAATTATCAAATCCTATCTTAGATTTGCCAACTATCTTGCCATTTGGTAGCTTTATAAAGGTGGCTAATGAACCATCTTCTTTATTATTGACATTTATAACATTATAATCTTTAACAACATCATATAGAGTCTCTGGAACTTGGTTCAAGTTGAAAAACTTCTTTAGTAGCAAGTATCTTTTAAATAAACTACCATCTTCATTAAATACAAATGTTAATCCTCTTAACTCATAGGCACTTATATCTGAATCTTCTCCAAAAGGTTTGGCGAAGTCTGACCATTGTGCTAGTCTATAGTTAAATACAGAAATATTAAAACCTTCAACATTTACTTTAGTTTCATAAAATGCGGAATCTACTAGATTACACAAATCAACACATTGTTTATAAGTTATTAATTCTGACATCTTTTTATTTTTAGTTGAAAACAAATATACAACTTTTTTATATATAAATTAAATAAAATATACTTATTATGAAATTATACGAATTACTAAAAGAATATGGCATACCAGCTAAAGAAGCCAAGCAGAGGTTGGCTAATAAACAAGTTAAAATAAATGGTGAAATAACTGGCGGGGAGTTTAGACTAGGTAATGTGACTGATGTTTATGACCAAGGATTTTTCTTAGAGGAATTATACTCTAAGACAGATTACTCTAAATATTCTAAACAAATAATATTCTTTGGTTTAGAGAATTTATTTGGTAGTAACATAGAAAATGAGGTGGTTGACTTTTTAGCAGACTATAAAATGATAGAAATAGCAAAAGAAAATGTTATATTTCTAAAAATAGACAAGGGAATTCAAAAAACAAGGCTTAACGTAACATACCATATAGAATCAGAATCTAATTTTGATAGAGAGTATGAAATGCCAAAAGAAATAGATGAGTCTGATATACTTAATAAGTTAAAGTCTGATCTAGAAAAGGTAGAAACACAATTATCAAATAAAGGATTTGTGGACAATGCACCATCTTTTAAGGTTGAAGCGGCTAGAAAAAGACTAGAGAACATAAAATCAAAAATTGACGAAATAACTAAAAATGAGAAAGTATATTCATTTGAAAGATTTAACAAGCTAAAATAAGAAAACCCACCTATAATAAGTGGGTTCTCCATCGAGTAATTAAAACCATTAAAAATTACCCAATCATTTGCTCTAGGTTAGCATTTCTATTTATCATCTTATCACCACCTAATTCTTTTTTTATCATAGAAACTCTGCATTTTAAATTTCTGTCACTATCACAACTCGTTATAACAGGATATATACTGTTTCTAGGCTTAATATTAGAGATAGTTCTCTTATGACCGAATCTGTCTGTAAAAGACATTCCAATTACATTTTGTGTAAATCCAACTTTCCTACATAACATTCTTTGTATTTCATAATTTTTACCAACATTTTTAGACAATGAGAGTTCGATGTTTATGTTGCAAGATAATACGTTGCTACTATGTTCACTTATTAAATATTCTAGACCTTCTCTTTTTGTAATATCAGAAATGGCTTTATCTATTTCTTTCTTGATACTGTCAATTTTAATTTTAGTAAGCATTGTGTATATTTTTTAAGTTGAATACAAATATATAACATAATATGGTATATACAAAGTATTTGTGCTATTATTTAAAAATACTCCCTTGTTATATCTAAAACAAGGGAGTATTAGTTTTTAGACTATGAAGTCAGATTTTAGTTCCTTTAGTGTAGCAAGAAATACTTTTATAGCATTATCAACATCATCCTTGTGTGACATCTCAACTGTTGAGTGCATATACTTAAGTGGTGTTGCAATCATGGCAGTTTCTATACCTTCTCTAAAAAAAGATAATGTATCATTACCAATAGATCCAATTTCGATTTGTAGTGGTATTTTATTTTCTTTTGCAACATTTCTTATCAAAGCATTAATCCTTTTAGAATTCTGGTGTGTATAATGGACACTTGGTCCCTTACCACCTATAACATCACCGTGCTTAGCTTTATTATAAGAAGGTGTCGTTGTGTTGTGGCAAACATCATGCACTAATGCTAAATTAGGTCTTATTTTCTTGGCCATATGATTTGCACCCTCTAGTCCAACTTCTTCTTGGGAAGAATTCACGACATAAAGGTCAAAATCAAGTTGTATTTTTTTACTAACAACAAGCCTTGCTACCTCTGCAATAATAAATCCACCAATCTTGTTATCCACACTTTTACAAGTGTAGTAATCTCCAATCATAGAGAATTTAGTATCATTTGTAATCAGATTACCCACTTCAACACCACTTTCCAAAACGGCATCCTTATCTTTTAATCCTAAGTCAATATAAAGTTCGTGTTGATCAGGGCCATTTTCAACACTATTGTTTCTAGTATGAATAGCAGCCCACCCAAATACACCATTAGAAGTGTTTCCATTATGGTGGTGTATAATTACTGGTCTTGATGGTGCAATCATATTATCACTACCACCGTTTCTCTTAACTCTTAATAATCCACTATCTTCTATATGTGAAATCATCCATCCAATTTCATCAACATGTGCCTCTATGACAACTTTTTTTGCATCTGGTTTACCACATCTTATAATGCCATATGAACTATGATAAACATCTCTGTGTATGTTTTCTCTGTCTATAAATTTAGACAAATATTCTTCCCATACATCTTGTGCTTCTTTTTCATTACCAGATGGTGAATGTGTGTTTAGATAATTCTCTAAAAATCTTTTACTCTTCTTTCTCATTTTTGCTTTTTTCAATTTATATTTAGTTTAAGTCTTTTAATAATGATTTAGCAGTCTTATACTGCCTTTCGCTTAGTATTCTTATATTTCGCTTGCCAATATTAACTTTTTCTAAGTATTTATTACTCTTTAATTGCTTTTTTAAGGATGTTAAGAAGGTATTTTCTCCTTTATAAGTTCTTATTTCTTTATTCAATTCTATCTTTTGTTCCAGTTCCATTATTTGTATGTGGTTAATATTCGTGCAAATATACTAAAAAATATAAATAAGAACCTATAATATTAAACTTTTATACCATTTTATGTTATAATATAAAAATAAATACATATATGAAAATTTTAATTACACCAGATGATATAATAAAAAGAGGGTGTTGGGATTCCTATGTATATTACATTATTGGTTCAGACAAGGATGCCCATAAATTATTAGAGGACAATGAAGAGATTGATATGTCCGAAAATGATGCACTTGTCATCGGTCTTCTAAAAGTTATTGAGACTAACAATCTAATACACAAGTTTAATACATACATAACAGAGATACTTAGCAACAAGTCTTCAAAGCAAGAAAAAACACTAATGATCAGAAAGAAAACATTAGATTTTGCATTAGAAAAGTTTTTAAACAAATTTCCCGATTATTGGAACCCCAATGATTACTGGTTAGTACCATTAGGGGAACTCAGAGTTTATATAGATAACATGAAGGTTAAGATAGATAATCTTGAAATTCATACTATATCTGAAAGAAACTTTGTGAGCGAATTCTATACAACTAATAACGTTAAAAAGCTTCTAAAATTTAATTACTAATATGGAAAATGAAAAGAGTGTGATAATAATAGGTTCTGGACCAGCAGGATATACTGCTGCATTGTATGCAGCAAGAGCTGGTTTAAAACCACTAATGATAACTGGGCAGAAAATAGGAGGGCAATTAACTGATACAAATGATGTTGAAAACTTCCCAGGATATAGAGAGCCAGTAACTGGTCCAAAAATGATGGAAGATTTTAGATATCAAGCAGAAAAGTTTGGCACTGAAATCATAGAATCCTATATTGAATATGTTGACACTTCACAATATCCCTACGTTATAAAAGACCATAGAGGTACAGCATATAAAGCTAAGTCAATAATAATATCAACTGGTGCAGAAACCAAATGGTTAGGTATTGAATCCGAGACTAAATATAGAGGAATGGGTGTCTCATCATGTGCAACATGTGATGGGTTCTTTTATAAAGACCTTACAGTTATCGTGATTGGAGGCGGAGATACCGCTGCCGAGGAAGCCCTTTATCTTTCTAACATATGCAAGTCTGTGATAGTTTTAGTTAGAGGGAATGATATGAAGGCATCCAAAATAATGCAAAATCGTTTGTTTGATAATGACAAGATAATAGTTCATTTTAATACACATATTGAAGAAATATTAGGTGAGGAAAATAAGGGTGTTACTGGTGTAAGGATAGGTTCAGGAGATGTGCTTCAGTGTGATGGTGTCTTTGTTGCCATTGGACATAATCCAAGCACAGAAATATTCAAAAATATAATTGATTTAGACGATGATGGATACATAATAACTAAGCCTAAAAGTACCGAAACTAGTATAGATGGTGTATTTGCATGCGGTGATGTACAAGACAAAAAATATAGACAAGCTATAACAGCCGCAGGTACTGGATGTATGGCGGCATTAGATGCAGAAAAGTACCTATCAAAATAAATAAAAATAATAAACTATGGAAGATATAACTAAATTTTTAAGGGATCGGGGAGTCATAGATGATAACTCAATAAAATTAACTATCATAAAAGATGATGGTGGAGAAATTAACCTTAATGAACTCATAGAGGAATACTCTTCTTCTTATAATGAAAAATATATTAGGACACTTGCAGAACTAGAAAATTTCAAAAAACGTGTTAGTAAACAGAAAGAACAACTTAAAAAAGAAGTTCAATTAAAAACTCTTGAATCTGTTCTTGATATACATAATGAACTATCTATTGCAGTTGAAAAGACTATAAGCGAAGAGGCTAGAAGAAACTTCCAATCAATGTTAAAAAAACTTGATAATTCCTTTAAAAGTATAGGTCTTGAAAAGGTTAAGAATAAGCAATATGATGTTGATATACATGAGGTTATAAGTATTGTTGATTGTGAAAAGCATGGCATATATGAAGTTGTATCAAATGGTTATATAATGAATGATGAGATAATAAGATATCCTAAGATAATCTTGGGTAAATGTGATGGGGAATAAATTATGGAAGATTTAGATAAAAGTCAAATGAAAAGGCAAATTATAATAGATTCTTTGTGTACAGGTATTGTAAATACCTCTGACTTCATAGACGATATAAACTACTTAATAGATAAAAGGATGTGTGACTTATCTGACGTTTTATATAATATTAGTATATACGATGGTGAAGATGATAAAATCATAGATCTTATATTACCCACATATAGAAAGGTGTGGTCTTCTGTTTATATAAACATTCCAACATATTTCGAATATACATCTAGAGATAGAGATGAAACATTAAAGCTATATCAAATAATGTTTAATGCTGATGATTTCTTTGATCATTTTATAGAAGTCATAGATAAGACTAGAGGATCTTTTGAAAGATTTGATTATATAGATAAGACGGTTACTCATGTTAGTGTTATAGCGGATGATTATATATGCTACTTGATAGATCGTGTCTTAAATTGCAAAGATGTAAAAATGGAGATTAGAAATGCAAAATTGAAACAAATAAACAGAAGTAAGTAACAAGCATGAGCAAACTAAAAAATTGGAAGCTTAAATCAACTAATATTTCTATTAATGATACTACTAGGAAACGTTGTGAAACTAATGCTGAAATATACATGAATAAGTTTAAAATAATATTTGAAAACTTATTCGAATCGTCTTATTATTGTGGTGGTAATGTACCTACAAAACAAGAAGTAGAATCCCATTTAAACTCACTTGGATTTAAACTAACTATAAAAAAAGATGGAACTATGGTTTTGAAGTATAGTAGATACTTTGACATAGTACTTGATAGCAATACAAATTCAATAATAAGAGCAATTAAATTAAAAAATATTTTAAAATGAAAGATAACTATTACGAAACACTAGGAATTGACAAAAACGCAAGTCAAGATGAAATAAAGAAAGCATATAGAAAGATGGCTTTAAAATATCATCCTGATAAAAACCCAGATGATATAGAAGCAGAGGGGAATTTCAAAAAAGCAGCTGAGGCTTATGATACACTAAAGGATGAATCTAAAAGAAATAATTATGACAGATTTGGAACTAGTGGAAACTCTAATACTGGTCAAAGTTCCAGCCAAGGCCATGGATTTGGTTTTGAAGACATATTCAATCAATTCGGTGATGTTTTTGGGAATTATTCAAAACAAAGATATAACAATTCTACACAACCTAAAAAGAAAGGTTCTAATCTTAGACTAAAGGTCAGTTTAACAATAGAAGATATACTAAATGGTGTGAATAAAACATTAAAGTATAATAGAAGGAAACATTGTAACACTTGTTCTGGTAAAGGTGGTAATGAAAGTTCTTCTTGTAATAAATGTAGTGGTAGTGGATATAAAATAATCATACAAGAAACACCATTTGGTAGTATGAGGCAACAAGTAATATGTTCTGAATGTGATGGAGATGGTACTCAAATAAAAAACAAGTGTAAAGACTGTGGTGGTCTAGGTACTAAAGAAGAATCAGAAAAACTAGATGTTGACATACCAGCAGGTGTTACATCTGGTATGAAGATAGGTATGAGTGGGTACGGCAACTATGCTAAGAATGGTATAGCGGGGGATTTACATATTTTTATTGATGAAATAAAAGAAGATTATTTCACCAGGGATAACAATAATATACTTATAAACAAAGAGATAAATGTAATAGATGCTATACTAGGTAATGAAGTTGAGGTAAAAACACCAAGAGGCACAATTAAATTAAATATAAACCCAGGTACTAAAGATGGACACGTGGCTAGATTCTCTGGTAAAGGAATACCTGATGTGAACTATGGTATGGGAAATATGTATGTTAGTATAAAAATAAGAATTCCAGCTGATATAAACGGAGAAGAAAGAAAAGTTTTAGAGAAACTAAAAGGCTCTGTTAATTTTAAATAATTAAACATCACCTATATCGTTCATATATGAGAAAAGAAGTATAAGACAACTTGAAAATATACAAGCTATCGAAATATTGGTAATTACGTTATAACCATTCACAGAGTTACTAGAAATGATAAACCACATAATAGATATGGTGATGAATGTTCTTCTGTATTTTGCTATTCTTTTCATAGGATGGTAAATATACTAAAACTAATTATATAATTGACACTTTAGCCTTTCTTTCGTTTAAAAGTATTTGTAATTCATCTTTTCTAAATGTTTTTAGATAAATATCGTTCATAGCATCTGTGTTTTGTAAATCCCATTCACTACCATTTGATGTTTGGTATATATATCTCTCATCACCATCAATAATCTCGATACTTCTAGATGTTAACTTTTCATAAAACTTTTTAACATCATCATTTACTTTATACATCTTAGCATCTTCCCATCTATCCAAAGAAGAATTCCATGTTTGGAATAACATATAGTCTGGGTTTTCTAATTCATTAGCATTCATGTCATATATGAACATAAATTTACAGGCTTTATTTAAAAATGTTTGAAAATCATCACTATTCTTAACATCAGACTTCTTAAGTCCTATGCTAGACAAAGAATTTATAAATTCTATATTATCCGATAGAAATTCAATATCTAAATTATCAACATACACATCTGTTGGTAGGTCTAGTGTAGTAAATATGTTAACTTCTTCTGCATTTATAGAACTTATTAATGAATCATGCCATATATTTAGTGATTCCATTAAATCATCAAAATGTTCATATTCAAAATTGAATTGAATTGATTCTTTATAGCTATTGTAGTCCTTGATATATCTCATATGTATAATTGGTTGTAAAGATATATATTAATTTTTAAAAACAACAATGGTATTTTAATATATAAAGAAAACATATTTATAATTAGATGAAATGGATTAGAAATTACGAGATATTCAAAGAGAGTAAATCATATTCAAATAAAAATTTAGTTAAAGAAATATGTACTTCAATGGTACTTCTTAACAATACGTTTTTAGATGATTTACTAGACAAAGGTATAAAGGCTAGATATTCGTCAAATTCTGATGTATTCCTAACTGATTTAAAAAATCTATTAATTACTAAGAATAGATTAGAGTTAGGTAAGTACATTGATGGTAAATGTCAAAAAGATGATGAAATATCCAAAGTAATCGAACATTTTGAAGGTGTTAAGTTTGATATAGAGAAAGACTGGAAGTTGTTAGTAGATTCAAGAACTACTGCTAGAAGTATTATTGATAAACTTTTAGCAGAGGAAAAGCTAGAAGAGAGTAGAATAAAGAAAGTATATTGGTTAGGACCAAACAAGACAGATGAATATGGTGAAGATATCGTTGTTGAGTTAAATGATGGTAGACAATTCTCTTTCTTCCTTGATAAAAGCTTATCAAAAACAAAAACAGCATCATTTAATAAGCTATCAGAAGAATTAATAGGTAATGATTTAGATAATCTATTCAAGGGTGATTATCTTGAAAAATGGTCAATGCTAACACAAGAATGGATTACACTAATTTATGAGAATGTAAATAAAAATATACAATCTCATATTGAAAAATTCATAGACACAAAAAATATTGATAAAATAGGATATTTTGATTTCTTTTCGATAAGACACAATGATTCTAGATATAGACACCTTGGGGAATATATGAAAGAGTTTGATAGAAACATACTTAATCTTTCTGATTTATTAATAGAAGTTTGGAAGGATAAGAAAATGTTTTTTAAAGATGAAGAATTAGTAACTAAAAAGTGGAATGAGACAAAAGTTGTTTTGCTCAACTCTAAAATACTAGAAAAGTTATTTACTGATTCTTTCAAAGAAAACTATCTAGATGACATCGATAAACTAGATAATAATTTCAAACTAGCAACTGGTGAACTGAAAATGAAGTTATTTAAAATAATTGTTGAAAAATTAGGTTGCGAAGAAAGAAATATTTATTACTTAGATAAGGGTAAATCATTCGAGATGATACCTTCTAGACAATTCTTTAGAAGATATTTTGATGATTTAGATATAATGTTTGACTATCACGTAGATTTTACAACTGATTCTGAAGATGATAATAATTTTGGGATTGTTATAAGAGTCGAAATGGATACTGATAAATTATTAGATTTAGACATTGATATAAAGTTTGCTGGTGGTGAGATGTCTGGTAAATTGAATGCTAAGTATAGTTTTGATATTTCTAAAAATTTTAACTATTTAGTATCTAAAAAGCAAACGTTTAAAGAACAATAACTAATTACTGCTCTTGTGAAAACATTTCTATGAATTCTTCATCAAAGTCACCATTATCATCAAAAACTGGGACTTCGTCATAACCTATTTCACACATAAATGGAAAACTTGACTTAGAGTTGTATGTGGTTTTCATAATGACATCCTCTCCATTTACAGTAATATGGTAATTTGATACATAAAGACCATCACTACCTAAATCTATTTCAAAAGGCTCACCACTTTCTTCTATGATTATACTTATACCTTCTGGTAATTGATGGTCTAATATTTTAAGAGCTAGGACACCCATACATTTAAGTAATTTACTTTCATTAAAGAAATCTCTAGGTATTACTCTTTTGTAGTCACTATTATACGATTCGAATGTTTTTATGTTTTTTTCCATATGATATATATTAAATTCTTATAGTAATATTGTTAGAACCATCTGTTCTTGTATATCTAGTATTCTCTGAAAATATCACATTATAAGTTGATCTTAAACCATCTAATTCTTCTTCTGATAGACCGATTATCTTCTCCCCATTTGGTAGCTCAACATCAAAGACAACTATATCCTCATTTACATTCTCTTCAAAGTCACCAGATATACCAGTTAAATCTTTAACATTAACTACCACATTATCTAAATTATCTAATTCTTTAAGTAATTCATCTATACTAACTTTTCTCTTAACCTCTCCTAGTGTTGCTTCTATCTTAGTCTGGTCTATATATTTACCAGTTTTAACAACTTCCCAATCTTCTAATATCCTCTCAACCTCATCTATATCATCCTCATCAACACGCACAAAGTCATTATTGGGCAGATATTCCATAGAGCGTAATCTTCTAGCTATTGTTCTAGCCCTTCTACCTTCTTTGTCGCTAGAGGTACTATTTTTTATAGCTGATATAGCTCTTTTTATAAAATCCTCTATTGAAAGAAGTATAGACAATATAGAATTTTTTAAAATTCTATATAATTTACTTAGTATAGCTGATATAGTGTTTAGTGCGGCTTCTGAACAAAGAACATTGAGTACAGAAAAAAAGGGGAATATAGATAAAGCATCTAATGCCTTTGATTTTAATGACAAAAGTAGCATTATTATATCTAATATCATAGTAATCATACCAGGCACATTAAATGCAAATGGTGCTAACATACCAACACCACCTGATATACTTGTTCCGATTGTAACAACTGCAAAAGCTATTTCTTTCACGAGTTCTACTACCTTTCTAACAAATTCCATTATTTTTTGTTTTATAGTTGCTTTAAGGCTTCTTGCTTTTTTATAGTATGGTGAATCTTCTGTAAGTGGATATTGTTTTTGTGTGTCTACTTGTTTTTTTATAGACTCATCAATAAGATTTTTTTTAAAAGGTGTATCACCCAATTCTGATAGATTAGTTAGTTGGTCTTCACTCTGTGATATTCCTTGTGAGGTAAGACCTAAACTTGGTCTAGAAGCTGTGTCTTGGGCTTCCTCGTCCGTAGCATCTGTGTTAGTTCCTAGATTTTTAAAACCATCTGTCATAAGTTCTATGTCTGCTGGTGGCATTGCGGGATTTTCGTCAGCTATAAGCTTTTTAACTATTTCTTTGTCATCTAATAAGAACTGGTTTATATCAAAACCAGGAATAGCTGAGCCTAGCTCCCCTTCTATTGAAGTTATATCTTGTAAAAGTTTATTATATGACATACTGTATATATTTTTTATGTAACTTCTCCTAAACATTTTAATAAATATGTATATAACAATAAAATATTTATTATGCCAAAAAGTAAAAATAGAAAAGAACACAAATCAAAAGTTCATAAAAGAAATTCTAAAAAAGAGCAAGATAAGAAAGATGTAGAGAGACGTAGGGCAAATTACATAAACCAACTCATAGAAAAAGAGCAAGAAAATGGTGTGTTTGATAATGTAGAGCCTTATGATGAGATAGATAATGATAAAGAAAGTGATGGTGGTCAAGAACAGAAACCGTTAACTTAATTTAGGTTTTACTTCTGCCTCTGTCTCTTGGAGTTCTTTTATATCTTCTTCAATATAGTGATTGCTTAATACAATATTCATTTCATGTCTTAGGTAATTTCTGATTAAACTTATAGATTTAAAGTTAGAAGATGAAAGACAAGATGATGTAAGAAACCAATTTATTAAAAGAATATAATTAATATCCTTTATGTGCTTTATATCTTTATCCATTTGTGTTATAATTTTAACCTTATATATAAAAACTAAAAAATGAATTTTGACTTTTTTCACAGAATACCTAAACAAATCCAAATATATATATATATACGTAAATATGATTAAAGATTTAAACGATAAGGAATTACTAGACTTTCTTATGAACTCAGACTACGAAGAAGATTTAAAACCAGAAGATTTAACTTATTTACTCTTTAGGTTTAAATACTTCTATAGAATCTTACATGGTAGAATGGAAAACGCTAAGAGTGAGAAAGGTGCAGAACTTATGAACTTAAAAGATGATTTAAAGTCAATAAGTAAAAAAATGATAGATGTTAAAACGGAACTAGCTGATAAAAAAAACTATATAGACCAATTTGAATCTAGAAAGCTAACACTTTCAGAGCGTTGGAAAGGTAAACTAAATATTAAAAATAGATGAAAGTAGAAAAATTTAAAGAATTAGATCAACAGATGAATAACTATAGTTTTAATACTAGTTATAGCAACATAAACAAAATAATGAAGGGGTTGTCATACTTTGGTAATATGACATCAATATTCCTTGCTTATTTCTTTATGTCCGATATATTATCTGGGCCAATTGGTGATAACCAAGCACTAGTTGTTGCAGCATCGTTAATTATATTAATAGGTGTGGAACTTCTAAAAAGAGATATATTTGACAAGTTTTCCATTCAATCCCTAAAGGATAATACAATAAAAAAGACTGCCTTACCATTGGCAATATTAAGTGTATTGCTTATATTTTTATCATTTTATTCATCCTTGAGTGGTGCTAAAAAGTTTTCATTAAAGTCTGATGAAATAGAAGTTAAGACGGTGAATAAACTAGATGTTTATAGAGATAGTTTAACTACTATCTATGATACTAAGATAGGTGTTATTGAGAATAGGAATAAAATATTGTTTAATCAAAACATAAAATTTGATGAAGAAGCAGCTGAACTACCAGGTAATTATATATCTGCTAAAGAAAATATTAGAAGTAACAAAAAGGTAAACTTAGAACAGATTAGTATAAACAAAGAAGAGATAGACGAACTCAAAGAAGAGTTTAAGACTAGGGTAGATGCAAAAAGTAATTCACTGACTAACAAATCTTCTAAAGAAAAAGAAAAGAATTCAGATAACTCTTTCCTTTTTATCATATTGTCAACATTTATAGAACTTATTATATTAGGTGGTGTCTATTTCAACCAATACTATAGATTTAGGTCTTATAAAGAATTTAGAAAAAAGATAGAAAAAGATCCAAAATATCAGAAATGGTTATTATATGATGAGATACTATCAAATATCGTGTCTAGTGAGACTAAGATGAATGAGAAATTACCATCTAACAAATCAATAATAGACACTTGTAAAGTAAATGATATAATCATACTACCCAAGGATATAAAGGACTTTATGAAAGTGTTATTAGGTCTTGGTATAATAAAATCTAGTGGGAGTGCTAGGTATATTATAAAAGAAAGGGAAATGGCTAAAGAAACATTAAGAAATCATTTTAATATAAAATAATTATGGTAAGATACTTTTGTGATAAATGTAAAAAAGATACTAAAGGGAATAGACTATTAACTATCCCTATTTATAGACATATTAAAGACGACAATCCTTTAGATGGGTATTCTGTTATTAATGATGATGGTAATCTAGAACAGATTAGTGGAGTGAGTGATGATATAGACCTTTGTATCACTTGTTATAATGTTGTGATGAAACCAATGTGGAATTCTATAAAAAATGAAATAAATGGATAATTATATTAAGACACCTTTTAATTATACAGGTAGTAAATTTAAGATACTAAATCAGATAATACCAGAGATGGATTATAATAAGCCATACTTTTGTGACTTATTTTGTGGTGGTGGTTCTGTTTATACAAATATACTAGAACATTACGACAAAATATTAGCAAATGATATAATAGAAGATTTAATAGACATACATAAGCTTATATTAGTAGATGATAGCATCATAGAAGATACAAAAGCATTATGTCCTGGTAAAGATAACAAAGAAGGATTTCTGTCGCTTAGAAGCTCTTATAATGAACATAAAACACCTTCTAAATTATGGGCATTAATGCTATCATCAACAAATAATATGATGAGATTCAATAAGAAATTTCTATACAATCAAACTTATGGGAATAGGGGATGGAATCCTAACACAGATAATAAAGTTAATGAGTTCAAAACAGAATTAAGAAAATATGGACATAAGATAAGATATACTTCTAAAAGCTTTAGTGATGTTAAAATATCATCTGATAAAGTAATGTTATATTGTGATCCACCATATTCAAATACAGAAGCTGGTTATAATGCTTATTGGGAAAAGGATGATGACCAGAAGCTATATGAATATCTGAAAAATATAGATTCGAGTGGTTCTTCATTTATGGTTTCTGGTTCTTTAAAACATGATAATAAATCTTGCTTTTTACTAGATGAATTAATAAAGGATGGTTATTCAGTAAAAAAGATAGAACACAATTATAACAAAGTATCTAGAAGCGGTAATAAGAAGACAGAGGAAATAATTATAATAAACTACTAGGGATATATTAAATAGTTTAATTTAATATATACTCTATGAAACACATAAAATCTTACAAGATATTCGAGAGTGCTAGTCCTAACTTCCCAACTACAAGAGAGGAAGTTATAGAAGTTTGTGAAAAATATAAAATAGAAAAATATAGTATTAATGATGATTTAAGTATTGATGTTGATGGTGATGTTTATTTAGATGGTCAAAGCTTAGAATACTTACCACTTAAATTTAATTATATAGAGGGTAGCTTTGATTGTCATTTTAATGAATTAAAATCATTAGAGGGTTGTCCAGAAAAAGTGGGTGGAACTTTTAACTGTTCTTTTAATCAATTAAAAACATTAGAAGGTAGCCCACGAACAATAAATGGTCGTTTTAGTTGTTCTAATAATGAATTAAAAACATTAGAATTTAGCCCACAAACAGTAGGTGGTACTTTTCGTTGTATACATAATGAATTAAAGACATTAAAAGGTAGCCCACAAACAGTAGGTGGTAATTTTTCTTGTTCTCATAATGAATTAAAAGATTTAGAACATTTCCCAGAAGTAAATAGTAGAATAGACATATTTGAAAACACAGTAAATTTATTAGTGTATACCTTTATTAAAAAAGCTGATAGCTTTATGATAGAAGACTTTGTAGATTATGAAATAGTCAGAAACAGAGATACTGTTATGCTAGATAGGCTTCAAACTTTTATAAGAGATAACGATTTAGAAATGCCTGATTTGGAAGAAATTAAAAAAGAATATAAAATAATAGAATAGAATGAAACATATAAAACCTTATAAAATATTCGAGAATAAAAGTCCTAACTTCCCAACTACAAGAGAGGAAGTTATACAAGTGTGTGAAAAGTATGAAATAGAAAATTATACCATAAACGATGATTTAAGTATTGGTGTTGATGGTAGTGTATATTTAGAGAAGAAAAAATTAGAATACTTACCACTTAAATTTAATTATGTGAGTGGTACATTTATATGTTCTAGTAATAAATTAAAGTCATTAGAAGGTTGTCCACAAACAGTAAGTGGTAGTTTTTATTGCTTTAATAATAAACTAGAATCATTAGAAGGTAGTCCACAAACAGTAAATGGGGATTTTTATTGCTTTAATAATAATTTAAAAACATTAAAAGGGTGTCCACAAACAGTAAATGGTAATTTCAGTTGTGACAATAATGAATTAAAATCATTAAAAGGTTGCCCACAAACAGTAAATGGTAATTTTGGCTGTAAAGATAATGAATTAAAAGACTTAGAACATTTTCCAGAAGTAAATGGTATTATAGACATAAGGGGAAATCCAGTAAATCTCTTAACATATACCTTTATCAAAAATGCTGATAGCTTTATGATAGAAGATTTTAACGACTATGAAATAGTTAGAAATAGAGATACTGTTATGTTAGATAGATTAAAAACCTTCATAGAAGGATTTGATTTAGAAATGCCTAATTTGGAAGAAATTAAAAAGCACTATAAAATAATAGAATAAACATGAAACACATAAAACCTTACAAAATATTTGAGAGTGCTGAGCCTAACTTCCCAACTACAAGAGAAGAAGTTATAAAGGTATGTAGAAGATATAAAATATATAGCTACACTATTAATGATGATTTAAGTATTGATGTTGATGGTGATGTTGAATTATATAGTAAAAATTTAGAATACTTACCGCTTAAATTTAATTATGTAAATGGTTATTTTAATTGTGATTATAACAACTTAAAAACATTAGAAGGGTGTCCACAAACGGTAGATGGGGTTTTTGATTGCTCTCAAAATGAATTAAAATCATTAAAAGGTTGCCCACAAACAATAGGAATGGATTTTTATTGTAGCTTTAATGAATTAGAAACACTAGAAGGTAGTCCATCAGTAGTGAATGCTAATTTTCTATGTGATGATAATGAATTAACGACATTAAAAGGTTGTCCACAAACAGTAAGTGGTGGCTTTAACTGTAAATTTAATAAATTAACAGATTTGGAACACTTCCCAGAAGTAAATGGTATTATAGCCATAAGGGGAAATCCAGTAGATTTATTAGTACATACTTTTATCGAAACTGCTGATAGCTTTATGATCGAAGATTTTGTAGATTATGAGATTGTTAGAAATGGTGATACTGTTATGTTAGATAGACTTCAGACCTTCATTAGGGATAACGATTTAGAAATGCCTAACTTGGAAGACATCAAAGAACACTATAAAATAATAGAATAGAATGAAACATATAAAACCCTATAAAATATTCGAGAGTGTTAGTCATAACTTCCCAACTACAAGAGAGGAAGTTGTAAAAGTGTGTGAATATTACAAAATAGAAAATTACACTATTAATGATGATTTAAGTATTGATGTTGATGGATCTATTGGCTTATATAATAAAAATTTAGAACACTTGCCACTTAAATTTAACTATGTAGATGGTGGTTTTCATTGTAATCGTAATAAATTAAAATCATTAGAAGGTTGTCCAAAAACAGTAAATGGTGATTTTTATTGCTTTACTAATGAATTAGAGACATTAGAAGGTTGTCCGCAAACAGTAGGTGGTGATTTTTATTGCTTTACTAATGAATTAAAAGACTTAGAACATTTCCCAGAAGTAAATGGTAGAATAGATATAGAGGAAAATCCAGTAGATTTATTAGTACATACTTTCATTGATAATGCTGATAGCTTTATGATAGAAGATTTTAACGACTATGAAATAGTTAGAAACAGAGATACTGTTATGTTAGATAGGCTTCAAACATTTATTAGAGATAACGATTTAGAGATGCCTAATTTGGATAACATTAAAGAACACTATAAAATAATAGAATAAAATGAAACATATAAAACCTTATAAAATATTCGAGAGCAATAGTCCTAAATTTCCAACTACAAGAGAGGAAGTTATACAAGTGTGTAAAAAGTATAAAATAATAGATTATACTATTAATGATGATTTAAGTATTGATGTTGATGGTGATGTTGAATTATATAGACAAAGATTAGAATATCTACCACTTAAATTTAATTATGTAAGTGGTAATTTTAATTGTTTTGTTAATAAATTAAAAACATTAGAAGGTAGTCCACAAACAGTATTTGGATATTTTAACTGTGGTGGCAATGAATTAAAATCGTTAGAAGGTAGTCCACAAACAGTAGGTGGGCGTTTTAATTGTTATTTTAATGAGTTAGTATCATTAGAAGGTAGTCCACAAACAGTAGATGGTGATTTTGATTGTTCCTATAATGAATTAAAAGACTTAGAACATTTCCCAGAAGTAAATGGAACTATAGATATAGAAGATAATATAGTATATTGTTTAGTATATACCTTTATTAATAAAGCGGATAGCTTTATGATAGAAGATTTTATAGACTATGAAATAGTTAGAAACAGAGATACTGTTATGTTAGATAGGCTTCAAACTTTTATAAGAGATAACGATTTAGAAATGCCTAATCTGGAAGAAATTAAAAAAGACTATAAAATAATAGAATAAACATGAAACATATAAAACCTTATAAAATATTCGAGAATAAAAGTCCTAACTTCCCAACTACAAGGGATGAAGTTATAGAAGTGTGTAAAAGATATGGTATAGAAGACTACACTATTAATGATAATTTAAGCATTGATGTTGATGGTGATGTTGATTTAGGGAGGGTATACTTAGAATATTTACCACTTAAATTTAATTATGTGAGTGGTTATTTTGATTGTAATTATAATGAATTAAAGACATTAGAAGGTTGTCCAACAACAGTAGGGGGTAGCTTTTATTGCTATGGTAATCAATTAGAGACATTAGAAGGTTGTCCACAAACAATAGGTGGTGATTTTTATTGTAACATCAATATTTTAGAAACATTAGAAGGTTGTCCACAAACAGTAGAGGGTTATTTTGATTGTAGCCATAATGGATTAACGTCATTAGAAGGTAGTCCACAAACAGTAACTGGGGGTTTTGGTTGTTCTAGCAATGAATTAACAACATTAAAAGGTTGTCCACAAACAGCGGGTAAGTATTTTGATTGCTCTTCTAATAAAAAATTAAAATCATTGAAGGGTTGTCCACAAAAAGTAGAGGGGGATTTTAATTGTAGTGGAAATAACTTAAAAACATTAGAAGGTGGCCCACAGACAGTGGGTGGTAATTTTCAGTGTTATTATAATAGTTTGGAAACATTAAAAGGTTGTCTACAAACAGTAGATGGGGATTTTAATTGTCATTTTAATAAATTAGAAACACTAGAGGGTGGTCCACAAACAGTAAATGGGAATTTTCGTTGTTTTAATAATAAATTAAAAGACTTAGAACACTTCCCAGAAGTAAATGGTAGAATAGATATAAAGAAAAACACAGTAAATTTATTAGTATATACCTTTATTGAAAATGCTGATAGTTTTATCGTAGAAGATTTTAACGACTATGAAATAGTTAGAAACAGAGATACTGTTATGTTAGATAGGCTTCAAACATTTATTAGAGATAACGATTTAGAGATGCCTAATTTGGATAACATTAAAGAACACTATAAAATAATAGAATAAAATGAAACATATAAAACCTTATAAAATATTCGAGAATAAAAGTCCTAACTTCCCAACTACAAGAGAGGAAGTTATACAAGTGTGTGAAAAGTATGAAATAGAAAATTATACCATAAACGATGATTTAAGTATTGGTGTTGATGGTAGTGTATATTTAGAGAAGAAAAAATTAGAATACTTACCACTTAAATTTAATTATGTGAGTGGTAATTTTTATTGTCATCATAATAAATTAAAATCGTTAGAAGGTAGTCCACAAACAGTAGAGGGGGATTTTAAATGTGCTTATAATAAATTAAAGACATTAGAAGATAGCCCACAAACAGTAGGTGGGCGTTTTATTTGTTATTTTAATGAGTTAGTATCATTAGAAGGTAGTCCACAAACAGTAGATGGTGATTTTGATTGTTCCTATAATGAATTAGAAACACTAGAGGGTGGTTCACAAACAGTAAATGGTAATTTTGATTGTTATAGTAATGAATTAAAGGACTTAGAACATTTCCCAGAAGTAAATGGAACTATAGATATGGGGGCAAATCTAGTAAATCTATTAGTATATACTTTTATTGAAAATGCTGATATCTTTATGATAGAAGATTTTATAGATTATGAAATAGTTAGAAATAGAGATACTGTTATGTTTGACAGATTAGAAACTTTTATAAGAGATAATGATTTAAAAATGCCTGATTTGGAAGAAATTAAAAAACACTATAAAATAATAGAATAAACATGAAACATATAAAACCTTATAAAATATTCGAGAGCAATGGGCCTAACTTTCCAACTACAAAAGAGGAGGTTATAGAAGTGTGTAAAAAGTATAAAATAATAGATTATACTATTAATGATGATTTAAGTATTGATGTTGATAGTTATGTTAGATTAGATAGTAAAAATTTAGAATACTTACCACTTAGATTTAATTATGTGAGTGGTGGATTTTCTTGTTGTAGAAATATATTAGTATCGTTAGAAGGTAGTCCACAAACAGTAGGTGGTGATTTTGACTGTCAAGGTAATGAATTAAAAACATTAGAAGGTAGTCCACAAACAGTGGGTACTAACTTTGAATGTTCTTATAATAACAAACTAGAAACATTAGAAGGTTGTCCACAAACAGTTGGTGGTTATTTTGGTTGTTCACTTAATGAATTAAAATCATTAAAAGGTTGTCCACAAACAGTAGGTGGTGATTTTGATTGTTTTGGAAATGAATTAAAATCATTAGAAGGTTGTCCATCGGTAGTTAATGGTAATTTTAATTGTTCTTTTAATAAATTAAAAGATTTAGAACACATATCAGAAGTAAGTGGTAATATAGACATAAGACACAATGTAGTATATTTACTGATGTATACCTTCATTGATAAAGCTGATAGCTTTATGATAGAAGATTTTATAGACTATGAAATAGTTAGAAATAGAGATACTGTTATGTTAGATAGGCTTCAAACATTTATTAGAGATAACGATTTAGAGATGCCTAATTTGGATAACATTAAAGAACACTATAAAATAATAGAATAAACATGAAACATATAAAACCTTATAAGATATTCGAGAGTGTTGGTCCTAACTTCCCAACTACAAGAAAGGAAGTTATACAAGTGTGTAATGGGTATAGAATAAAAAACTATACTATTAATGATGATTTAAGTATCGATGTTGATGGTGATGTTCATTTATATAGTAAAAATTTAGAATACTTACCACTTAGATTTAGTTATGTGAGTGGTGCATTTCTATGTTATGATAATGAATTAAAAACATTAGAAGGTTGTCCACAAACAGTAGGTAGGTCTTTTTCCTGTTCTAATAATTTTTTAGTATCGTTGAAAGGATGTCCACAAACAGTACGTGGTAGTTTTAATTGCTCTTATAATAAAATAACAGACTTAGAACACTTTCCAGAAGATAGTCAGGTCATATACATAGAAAATAATCCAATATACAATCTAATAAATACGTTTATTTTTAAACCAAAAACTGATAGCTTTATGATAGAAGACTTTATAGATTATGAAATAGTTAGAAACAGAGATACTGTTATGTTAGATAGACTTCAAACATTCATTAGAGATAACGATTTAGAAATGCCTGACTTAGAAGAAATTAAAAAAAAATATAAAATAATAGAATAGACATGAAACATATAAAACCTTATAAGATATTCGAAAGCAATGGTCCTAAATTTCCAACTACAAGAGAGGAAGTTATACAAGTGTGTAAAAAGTATAAAATAATAGATTATACTATTAATGATGATTTGAGCATTGATGTTGATGGTGGTGTATATTTAAACAGAAGATACTTAGAATATTTACCACTTAAATTTAATTATGTGAGTGGTAATTTTTATTGTCATCATAATAAATTAAAATCGTTAGAAGGTAGTCCACAAACAGTAGAGGGGGATTTTAAATGTTATTTTAATAAATTAAAGACATTAGAAGGATGTCCACAAACGATTAGTGGTAGTTTTAATTGCTCTGATAATTATTTGAAACTATTAAAAGGTTGTCCACAAACAGTAGATGGTAGCTTTGATTGTTCATATAATAAATTAATATCATTAGAGGATGGTCCACAAACAGTAGGTGGTTATTTTGAATGCGATAATAATAAATTAACTGATATGGAACACTTCCCAGAAGTAAATGGTCCTATAATCATAGATGGGAATCCAGTAAACTCTTTAATATTTACCTTTATCAAAAACGCAGATAGTTTTCTCATAGAAGATTTCGTAGATTATGAAATAGTTAGAAATGGCGATACTGTTATGTTAGATAGGCTTCGAACTTTAATTAATGATAATGATTTAAAAATGCCTGACTTAGAAGGTATTAAAAAGCACTATAAAATAATAGAATAATGATTAAATATCACTTAAATCAAAATTTGTTGTTTTTATTTTATAACAATTTGTCCAAAACTCAGTCACAAAGTCTATAACAGTATCTGATTTAATTCTATCATTTTTATTTATCTCATTCTTTTCAGTATCACTAGAACATCTTTGGACATCAGCAATACCAGCAAAGAAGAATATATAAGCTTCTCCAATTTCTATGACATCAGTGTTTTCATAACATTCAAAATCATACTCTACATTTGAATGTCCTTCAATTTCTCTCTTAAAATTTTTCATAGTACAAATTGTTTTATAAAGCAAATATACAACATATAATATGAAAACCTAATAAATATAGATAATAATTATAAAGGGAGGTGTTTATATTAATATATACGTTAGCTGTTCACTGCTTATGTCGGATATCATTATGGTGTCTTAAAGATTTGATTAAGAATCAAAGATATAGGTTTAAAAATAAAAAGAATAACTATGAAAAAACAAATTTTAAATCCTAAGCCTAATGCTTGGGTCGTATCTTCTAAAGACAAAGGAAGAAAATCGATTAAAAATGGAAAAGTTTATCTAAAAAATAAAGAAAACTTTGAAATAGAATTATTTAATCCACTAAGTGAAAATATCTTAGCAGATATTAAGATAAATAAGACTTCTATTTCAGAAAATGGACTCATTGTAAAACCAGGACAAAGAGTATATTTAGACTGCTTTATTGACGACTTAAAAAAGTTTATATTTGAAACATATAATATTGAGGAATCACCAGAAGCCAAAGAAGCTATTTCTAATAATGGTGTGGTTGATGTATATTTCTATAAAGAAGAAGTGAAACAATTTAACATACCATTGAACCAATATTGGTATGGTGGATATCAGAAATATCCAATTACTTACCCCCATCCCTATCCTTGGTGTACATACACTACTAATACTGGAACGAGTTTTAATTTAAATAGTGGTAATTATACATTAACTAATAATAGTTCATCTAATTCAACGTTAACTAGTGATGTTCTTGGATTAGATGTAAGTAGTAGTATTGAAACTGGAAGAGTTGAAAGGGGTGATGTTTCAAATCAAAACTTTCAAAGTGTAGAAATGGATTTCGAAAGCTATTGTATATCTTCTGTTTCTATTATGCTATTACCAGAGAGTATAAAGCCTATTGAAATAATTAAAAAGAAAGGTAAATCAAAAAATTCAGATGGTGTTATAGAATTAATAAACAAATTACATAATTTACTTGAAAGTGATGTTATAACAGAAGAAGAATTTTCTAATAAAAAGAAAGAACTCCTCAATAGAATATAAATTAATAATCGAACAGCTATTAAAAACCACTATGAACACATAGTGGTTTTTTAATATATAATAAAAATAACCATAAATATGTTCATTAAGAAATATATAGAATTCATAAAAGAGGCAAATGAGGCGAATGTCAAATTAGACATACCGAAAAAATTCACAAGACAAGATATAGAGGAATTTTTCTTAGATTTTACTGATAATGAATGGGATATGTATATAAATAAAGATATTATAGAGACAGCTCTTCTAAGAGAAGAATATCATATAAGAGACTTAATGATAGGATTAGATGAAGAATATTACCTAGTATATGATGTGGAGTTTAGTGCTAATTCAAACACATCAAGTGATAATGTTTCTTTAATATCTGCAATAGAGTTTATTACTAACTATACAAAGTCATTAACTGATTATGATGTAGTTATAAAGATAGACAACGGTATAGTTGATGTGGATGAGATATTCATTAATGAAAATAATGAATTTATAGATAAAAGAACAGGATCTAATTTAGGAAATTATGGGATAATCACAATAGTTGATCACTTAATAGGGAGTATAACAGCTAAGCAGCTCTTCCAACATTATGACTTTAAATATGATTATGAGAAAGATGGTAATGTATTTGTGGATATAGCATATACCGAACTTATAAAATATGTGAATGATGAGGATTATGAGAATATTTTAAATAATGGATATACAGAATATGAAGATTATGGAGACTATGATATGAATTTACATGATTTGCTTTCTTTATTAAACAAAGAAAATTTTTATTTGTTAATAGACATCTTTGTAAAAGAGCAAAATGGATGGGAATCATATTATGAAAATGAGTTTAAAGAACTAAATATAGAAGAAGGTATAGATTCTATTGATAAATTTAAAAGCTTCTTATATAATGAAAGATTCCATGATACATCAGATGAAGTATTTGATACTAGTGATGATACCATAATATCTTTAAAACTTACTATTAGAGATTTGGAATTAAGAAGATTAGAATTTGATTATTTCAAGATAGTAGAAAATGCATTTGAAAAAAAGATTTTAGAATCAATAGGTGGTGAAGTTATTACCAAAGAAAATAAAGAATCTAGTGATAAATTTTTTAGAGTACCATATAAGCAAGAATGGGTAGAGGGATCAGATTTTGATGTTAATGATATGACACAGTGTGATATCGATGAAATTTTTGAGGAATATATGTCAAATTCTTGGTCATATGATTTAAAAATATCAGCACCAGAATCTTCATCAATTAATAATGATGAACTAAACCAAGGTATTAATGAATTCTTGAAAGGTATTAGCTAATAATCAGATACATTTAAATACTCTTTAAGCTTTAAAATCATATAGTCAGTTATCAAATCAGATGTATTTAGTGAATCTACGAATTTAGCATCAACCTTGACAGATTTACTCATAGACTCAGCCTTAGAACCATCACCACTAGCTAATCCTTCATCATAATCTCTCTCACTCAAAGGAATTATATAGCCATAATATTTATTAGTATGAGCTTTATTTATAAAGAGTGGTTTTAGTTCATCAAATAAGTAACCATCTTTTATTATTATACCAGCTTCTTCTTCTAATTCTCTTAACACTGCTTCTTCTTTAGACTCCCCCTCTTCTACACCACCACTAAGGACTGTTATATGGTACTCCTGCCCTTCTCTATACTTATATGTCGGTATGTACTCATGGCGTATTAAAAATTGATTAGACTCTATGAAATAAGGTATACAGACAACTAAATCCTTTTCTTCAATTATAGACCAACCTTCGTAATCAATTACTTTAATATATTCGTTATCAAAGAGAATATTATCTTTCTTTTCTTTAGGTTTCTTTTTTAAGCTAGAAAATTTGTCCATTATTAGATATTAATTTTACTTATATATTAAAAACAATACATTGCTTAACACTCAAAAGGAGGATCTCTGAACAAATGGATGTAATCAACACCAAAAATATGCCCTAAATCTTGATGGTTTTTTAAACCACCCATCCTTATTTTTTCATTTATTATATTGAGTGGGTTGTCTAGAACATAACCACATATCTCACCATTTTCACAACCTATTTGCTTATCATCTCTCGTAAAAATATCAATTAATAATATCTCTTCCTTGTCCCTTATTCTACCTATTAATTTAGATATAAATCCCCTAACAACCTTTTGCTTATGTGGTATTTCAATATATCCTAGTCTATTTACCTCTATATCATTGTCATAGCAATCTCTTAGAACAAAGGTTTTATATTTATGCGAACAACTTTTTTTAATGATTATATCATAATCATTTGGAAGTCTGTCTATAACTCCGTAAATATATAAGCAAGCTGATCCAGTTATTATATAATCTTCTATTTCTTCATCGATAGAATTATATTTATCCTTAAGAATATTAAATCTATCCAAGGAAGGCTTTAAAATAGTTTTGTCATTAATTATAGATATTTTATAATTCCTGAAGCACTCTTTAATATTACTCATAATTTTATTTTTAATATGTGTTATCTAGGTATTTTCTAAACTAATTAGTATATCAACTCTGTTAAATGAACTACACAAACATCATTCATTTTTTTTTAAATCTTCTATCTCTTTTAATAACTTCTTAATTTTATCATCAGAATCTATGTTAATATTTTTATTAGATTCTTTGCTTTTTAGTTCACTAGCGTTAGTACTAAATAAATCCCCTTTAAAGTTAATAGTCCCATCCTGTGATAAAGTTGATATGTATTCAAAATGAACTTGATAGTATTGATTTAGATTAACACCATTCAGTAGTTCGTGTCTATAACCATCAAAAAATGACCACAATTCTCTGCTTATATCAACCATTCTATAATTACTAATAACTCTAGCTACTATATATTTATTGCTTCCGAACGTTTTAATCTTTAAAACCTCTCCCTCTTTATATTTTACTTTTGAGGTAAATGCAGTCTTTCTTTCTGTCTGTATTAACTTTTCTACTGTGTATATTTTAGCGTTCAGATGCTCTGGTATAAATAAGCCATTATTTACAGGTTGTATTATTTCTTTATTACTATTTATTAAGTTTAAATACTTACCATCCATAAGTTCGTCATAACCAGGAACTCTATTGTATTTAGTACCTTTTCTATTATCAAATTTGAAATGCCTTAACAAGATATTACATAGGTGGTTAAATGTCTGTGGGGCTACCTCTGGTAACTTTGACAACCCAGTACCATAGCCACCACTAGAAAATACGATTGTGTTTCCCTCTAGTGCAAGTTTTTTTAATCTTAATACATCATCATCAATTTTTTGAGTATTAGATTTTAAATCTTTATCATTATAGAAAGATAGTGGCTTATTATTAGGTCCTATTTTAGTTCTGATTCCAAAGGTATTATCCAGACCTCTTATTACAGCTTGTCCACCTTTCCCAACCCTAGCGTTATTATCACCAAATACAAAAATATCACGACTACCAAGTACATCCTTCCTCTGCCAATTCCCCTCAAATATTTTTATCTTCATTATTTAATTTTTTGTTTTGGTAAATTTGAAAATGTTGGTCTTTTTACACCAACCTCACCTTTGAATATAATATCCATTTTTCGGTGACGTTCCATTGATAAAGACTTAAAAGAATTTAAATCTATTTGTATTGCATTAATGTTATATTCCTTAATTAAAGCTTTTTCATGCTTGCCATACTCTACATAATTAAATTCTTCTAAATAGGTAAGTTCATCATAGTAATCATCATTATAAAAGAATCTATAAAATGCATCATCATCACAATCTAAATTATTGTAATACACCTCATCTGATAAACAAGATTGGTGTCTTTTCTCATCCGAAACTTTATATACATAACACATAATCTATCTATTAAATTCATCCGACTATCTCTTTTATTTTACATTCTCTGGTTATTCCTTTATTATAGTTAAATATAACCTTAATGTTTATTACATCACCATTTGATGTAATAACAAGGCTATATTCTATATCTTTTAATTTATTAGGTAGATAAGACATTACAAACAATCTAGCATCATCCATATTCATTAAATTATTAGTATTGTATCTAATAATATTCTGACTGAATAATATGTGATTGTTTGAATCTTTACACTTCTCTATATACATTTCTATATTAACCATATTAATTTTTATCAGTTTTAAATTGAAATTTAGTTATTATGTTTTATTTTTTTGATAAGCAAATATAGTGTATTTATAATACACTAGCAATAATTTAACCCCATATTTCTTTATAGATATGGGGTTAAATTATTATGATAAGAGAACTTAATTAATTAAATTTTATTTAATGTTATTACCATCAGATTGTACCTTTTTCATTTGTTTTTGATTCAATCCTTTTAATGAAGTTAACTGATTATTTCTACAATCGAAATTACGAGCGTGTGAAGGAGATCCTACCAAAGTCTCTAATTTATTATATGAACAATCAAAATCACGAACATGTGAAGGGGATCCTTTCAAATTTTTCAATTTATTTTTACTACAGTCAAAGTCCTTTACAACCTCTTTAGGAGACCCAACTAATGACTCTAATTTATTGTCTTGACAATAGAAACTCCCACCGACCATTGAAAAGGTGATTGGTAATTTGGCTAAATTTTTATTAGCTAAATTAACATCGCCTTTTACATCGATACTACCATTGCTATTTACTGTGTAATTCTTTATGCCAAATTTTTCACATAGTGTGTCTATATCACTTTCTACGCTTTCATTAAATGTTTTCAAATGCTTCATAACTTTTTTTATAGTTATATATAAAAGTTTTTATATGATAAATATATTAATTTTTATAATTTTCTATAATTACCCTATTATTCATTATTTCTCTTATTTCAACATATGATTTTGGTGTATAGTTAATAACATTACAGCCTACATCTTCAATTTTTCTTCTATATAGAATATCTTTCTGTGTAGCATATAAAGACCCATGTGTATGTCCGTGTAGCATCCAAGACCCTACATGGCATTTGTTCCATACTATAATAGGATAATGCGATAATACAATCATTTGAAAGCCACCATTTCTTTCAGTATCTACAATACTTTCATCCTTTACATAAATCTCAGTACCATAACTTATTATATCTTCAAATCTATTAGTTTTTAAGATGTTTTTATAACTATCGTGGTTTCCTAGTATAAAATAAATAGTACCATTTAAGGAATCTGCTATTTCTTTTCTTATAGCTGTGCCACTAAAGCTAAAATCACCTAAAAAGTATACTATATCACCATCTTTTACCACTGAGTTCCAGTTATTTATTAAACATTCATTCATATCATCAATGTTTGGAAATGGTCTCTTGTCAAAATCTAATATTTTTTTGTGACAAAAATGTAAATCACTTATAAAAAATATATTTTGTTTAAAATGTTTCATCTATTTAGTTTTTGTACAAATATAGGGTAAATGGTTCAATATAATATATAATCTATGAAAAAATTTACAAAAGTATTAGAAGGTAAGGAGTTGGGTTATACAGATTTCTTTGGTAATAAAGTGAGTCCAGAAAAAGATTTTATCAAAATGTTAAAATCTGGCATTACCCATATTATGATGGAAGAAGGAGAGATTTCAGAAAAAGCTTTTAAAGAAATTGATGAAGTTATAGAACAAGTAGATAAATTGATTACTAAAGAATTAGTACAAGAGGCTATGGATATGCATAGACAAGATAAAAGAATTAAATTAATTTGTGAGTTTATATATGATAAATATATAAACTAATTAATATTTTAGTATATAATAGTAAAATAATAGTAAAATGAGCAAAATTCCTACATCAACCAATCTTATATCATCTAATCTTATATCATCTAATCTTACAAACAATACGAGTTTAGTATTTAGTGATAATAATACTTTCACTAATTGTGTCACTGCTACTTCAATAACCCTCAAAGATGAAAAAGATGGAAGTGAATGGTGTATAAAGATATATGATGGTGAACTAATAATAGAGCCTGTTGATAAGGTTGCTAAGCGAAACTATAATATTAAGAGAGTTTTGAAATAGTTATTTTTTAATTATTCTTATTATTAGATTACCATTACCCTTTATTATCCTATGGTAGGTCTCTTTAGGTATAAATGTATTTTCTGTTATGCTTTTAGGTAATTCGTTATCCAATTGTATTTTCCAATTACACTCATTTATACATGTAATATATCTATCCTCTTCATCACGATGCCAAACCATTTCATTAGATGGAATAGCTTGTGAAAACTCTCTTATGAAAGTGTTTTTACTTATCTTATTTTCTGTATAAGGATTCTCCATATTCACCAATAGCTATTTGATTGACCACTAATACCTAAAGAATCTGCATATCTTGGCAACCTACATGACCAATATCCAGCAGTTGTCTTATCTTTTTTATTCTTACAGTCATGCCTAGCCGCAAAGTTTTTACTAGCTTCTTTATCATCTAATTTAACACTAAGTCCACCTTTTTTATCACCAAAGTTTATCTTTATTATATTCCCAGTATCTGGATTTTTAACATATACTTTATATTTCTTTGGACCACTTGACCGAGTTGGTTTGTTTATTTCTACTTTTTTACCACCTTTATATTCGTGTTTCTTCTCTTCTATTATGTACTCATCTGATTCAGAAGGTATATCTAATGGTACTTTTATACCTTTATAAATCCCATATCTGCCTATATCAGTATTTTCATAGAGTTCCATATCTAAATCAACCAATTCTATAACACCATCTTCGTATAGATTTCTAACTTCTTCTAGAAGTATGTAAAATGACTCAGAACCAGTTCTAAATATATTATTTGTAAAACTTATACTATTATCAATGTGATATTTTATATTTTCTGATACTAATCTATAATCACTAAATTTTTTAATTATCCCCATGTTTGTTTATTATTTTATCAAAAACCATTTGACATTTTTCATATTCTTCGTTTAATTCCAATGTTTTCAAATATACCATTAATTCCCTTTTATCAGATAACATATACCTTATTAAGAACTTTATTTCCATTATCTGGTCTATATCTTCGGATTTAGTAAATATTATAGAATTGACTATATCTTGGTCTATATCTTTCATGTTATTATAAGAGTTCCAATCATTTATTCCTTTATCTTTTATTAATTTAAGTATTTCTTTAGATATTAGTTTAGACCTAACACATCTTTTATATTTTTTACTAAACACTCTCCGTAGAAAACTATCATTTAAATATTTGATGTATCTCCTAATATTCATACTATATATATTAAAACACACTAGCAAGAAAGACTAAAATTAATATATAAATCAAATATAATATCTTGAATGTCTAATCACGAAAATCTAATTTGGTTTAATAAAGAAGGAGATTTCCTTAATTTCAATTATAATGAATCAGTTAATAGATTCGAGGGAGATATACTCTTCCATGAGAGCTCTACTGATATATATAAAACATACGGACTTTATATGTTTGAAGACGTACCATCATTTGACTTTGAAAGACCTAATGAATTAACTACAAGAAAGTTTCAGTTGTTTAATGAGAGGGGAATACACTTTTATGGCACTGACTTAAAAAGCCAAGACATAACTAAAATAGAACCAGTAAACAACGATGTCGGATTTTATTCTAAATGGATATATGGTGATGATTTCCAAGCTAAGTTTCCAATTGGAACTATTGTATCATTCGATAATCCTTTCTTGGAGTTCAATAACCCTAATAAGACCTACGTAGTTTCTGGTAATAAAAGCAATGCTATACTTATACTATCACAAGTAGATAATAAAAGCTTTGAAATAGATTATCAACAACTCTATGAAAATGAAAACTCTTATATAAACCAAAAATTATCTGGTGTCAATTGTATTGGTGTTTATGATTATATAGATATAGAAACTTATAAAGAAAAGTTATCAGATTGGAGCGAACCAGAATTTTATGATAAATATTTTATAGGCAAAAAATTGAATATAATAAATTCTAAATTAAACGACAAAGTAGTTACTGTTGATAACACAAAACTTATTGACTTAATCCACTATGAATATTTATTACATAAGGATGAATTACCAGATGATAAAGACTTTATTATTGAGGTGATATCAAAAACCGATTTACCAAGGATATATAATGGGGGAATAGTTATAGATAGTGATAGTAGGATAAACATAGATCCAAACTTTTATCCAGCTATCATAAAACCTGGTACTGAGTTCAAAATAGAGGGAAGTATAAACAGTGATGTGTTTTTAAGAGTATCTGATTTGAGAAATTGGGATGGGATATTAACAACAACCGATTTTATAGTGGGTGACCAAGTTACATTCAACAACAGAATATTTCAGTGTAAAGAGAATTATGTACAATCTTTTTCAAATATTGAAACATCATCAATCACACCTAGTAATAGCGAAAAATGGGGTAGACCCGATTATATAAAAATAGAACAAATATTACAACCAGATAATATATCATTAGGTCAGTTATACCTTACTACAGATAGATTTTATTTCACTTATAGTTGGGATACTAACAAAGAAATAACACTAGCATCTGCAATAGAAAAATATAAAGATGATTTAAATTTATTTAACATAGACCTATATTATGAGAATAATCAGGTTAATGCTGATTTGGTTTATCCAAGCCAGTATGCTAATGTCAATTTTTATCACACTGAGGCTATAAATACCAATAAAATTGGAGGATTTTTTAAAGCCATAGAAAGACTAGTTGGTGTTGGAGAAGATTTAGATTACGAACTTAATTATAATAATTCAGAACTTTTTGATTTTAAAATAGTTTTTACAGACATAGATGAATTTGGTATAAAGGTAAATATAAATGGTATGATATATGAAGAAGAAGTTAGCTTTATATTTTCGGGAAACTCTATTGATGTAGAAAGAACAATAGATAGAACACTTAGAAACTGGTTGAGTAGAAATTATATCGAATTATTTAAACTAGGTATAGATATTCAACTTAGATTTTCTGGAAACACTACTTCTCTTTTCTATAATTCAATCAGAGTATTATCACAATATCCAAATGTACCTGTTAGCGTGGATGATGTATTAGTTGGGACAACTGCTAATTATTATATAGAACATTCAAGAGTATTATTTAGAGACTTGGGTGGGTATCTAGATATAAGAATAAATGGTATATCATATGGTGTACAAACTATTTATAATAGTAGTACTAACACACCAGATGTGATATCAACAATAAGCAAATGGGTTAGAGAACACAATAATAGATTGAATGATTTTGGTATAATTGTCAAAAACATAAATCAACTTTTGATATTTGATATAAAAGACCTAAAGAGAAGATTAGACTATACTATAACAACTGGTAAGGTTAATATACCTGGGTTAAAAGACTTTGAGATAAATAACTTAATAAAGGGCAATGAGGGTGTTATAATATCATCAAATGAAATCCTATTACCAAGAGATAGAGATGAGAGTTTAGAAGATTTTGAAGAATATGGATTTGCAACTGGTATGGCTTTGAGTATAAACAATACTATATATTCTTTAGTTAATCAAGAATATACTATCCAATACCTAGACCCACTCATAATGAATATAAGTTATGAAGGCCCATTTTGGGGACTTACATCTAGTATTTGTAATTCATCTGCATTTGTAACATTGGCATTTGATAATGGTTATGGTTTAACTGGATGTGGTGAACCGTTATCCCCAGATAGAACAATTACAAGTCCGTTTAATACTGAATTTAGAAACTTAGAGCCAGATAATAATTTAAATCTAGATAAAAGTAATAGTCAGTTTAAGATTGATTTTAATGCTAATGACTATGAAGTTATCGAATTTGATTTAAATAGATTTTCTGGTGCTGATAATATGGTTGATATAATCTATATACAGAACTCTAACTCTATATACACACTAGCAGACTCTCTTATAGTTCACAATGCATCAACATCAAATATTGTTACAATAATTGACCTAATAAATAACATCGGAAGTATAAAACTTAAATATAATAATATTAATAATTATTTGTATGCACTAACTATTAATAGCATGTATATTATAAATCCCTTAACAAATATGGTAATTGGGATTGTAGAATTTCAAAATAATGGAGAAGCTTTTGATATAGACTTTAATCCATTGAATGGTGATGTTTATGTAACATTTTCTAATCTACCAGAAATATCAATATGGGGGAGTATAAACTTATCAAACATACCATCTAGGACAATAGATAGCAATATAAATGAATTTCCATTAAATGTTAGTAATACTAAAAACATAGTATTTAACGACTTTGAAGGAGATATGTATGTATCAACAGATAATGGATTTATAATTAGAATAAACTCCAACAGAACTATACAAAATGTATATGATGCTGGTGTGTTAAAATCAGAACTATTCTATGAACCAGTCGAGGAATCTATTTATTTTTTCACAGATACACATTTGAGTAAGATAGATAATGGTGTGTTAGAGGATATAGAAGAATATAGTAATGACTTTAATGAAATTTTATTTAATAACTTAACGGGTAATATGAATATATCTACTGGTAGTTCTAATGATGGAGATTTCTTAAAAGTCGATATAATAAGTGATTCCGTAGAAAGCTATGATATAGATACTTATGGATTTTTGGGCATAAATCAGTTTGATGGTGATGTTTATTTAACATCACAAACACTAGATGTTGTTTATGTTATAAATCCTATCAACGGAACTATACTACACACACAGAACTTAACTAGTGGGGCAACTCAAATAATCAATAACCCCGAACGAAATTCGATGTGGGTTATACAACCTAGTAATAAACGAATAATAGAAATGTCAGTTGAAGTGAACACTACGATCACACCATTCGAACAAGAGCCAGAAGTAGTAGGCGAGAACCTTTATGGTACACTAAATCCTGATTATGTTAAAAGAGAATCTATGTGGTTAAAGACCAAGGATTATATAAGAAAGCCTAGGGAAAATTTTGAAGGAGATACACAAGTTAGCTTGTACTGGAAATGGGAAGATAATCAAACACCAGAATTTTTCATATATGATTTTACTGGTGATCAGCTAGAAAATAATGGCTCTTATTCATACACGGGTATTAAACCATTTGATAAGATTGTTCTTAATAAATCGCCTAATAAAGATATAAATAGAATTAATCAACCAGAGTTTCAACAAACTATATTTGATAAGATATCATATGAATTACCATTTATAGATGACCAAAGAAACGTATCTACTGATGTTGAGCCTTTGGAACTCTTTTTAGGATATAAGTCTACGCTAGAGGGGGCATATCAATCTATTTTAAAATTATATAAAAAAGAAAGTGTTAGATTTGATATCGAATCAGATTCTATGACAGATATAACATTAGAAATAATAGAGGGTAGTGATAGAAGAGGTATAATATATCTAAATAATACTTCTCCAATTAGTTTATCAAATAGAGGCTTAAAACCTGAACAATTACTTGTTTTATATCTAAATGACATATCTAATGAATCTAATCAATATACATCAGTAAACAATGCCTCGGTGTTTAAGATAAGACAAGTTTTTAGTAAAAGTATAATAATAGACTTTATAAACTCAAATGATTTTATTTCTGACGAAAATACAGTTATTGATAATTACCCAAGCGTTGGTGATACTACTTATCTATCAACAACCTTCAAAATTATTGATAAGGAAATAGGTAGATTTAATGTTTATGGACAAACTGAAGATGAAGACGAGAGGTTTAAGATAAACCTAGCAAACGAAGGTAAGCTTATTGGACCAGATGAGGTATTTATATTCAAACAATATGATATACAAGAAGGTGGTATTGATTGGACATTTTTAAATAAAAAGAGAAAGGAGATGCTTATGATGAAACAACTTATATATCCTTATATAGGTGCTTATAAATCAATAATAAATGCTATCAATTTTTTTGGATATAACGACTTACAATTAAACGAGTATTATAGAAACGTAAATCCAGAGTCCGAGAGTTTTTCTAAATTATTTAAGGTAGAAATACCAGATATTTTTGATAATTCAACAGAAGGATGGGATGATAATGATTTCATTAAAAACACATATCCCAATACTAACTTTGAAGAAACTAAGTTATTCAACCTAACCTATAAGATAACTGATAAAGAAGGTAATAGAGTTATAAACTATACACTTGATGAAGTAATTATAAAATTACAAGGATTGAAGTATTGGCTTAAAAATAATATTATACCACTTACTCATAAAATAGAAGATATAACAGGACTTGCTTATGTAAAAACTTCGAACTATATACAACACAGATTGCATGATATAAGGATAATAAATATTAAGGAAAATATGACACCTATTTCGTGTAAAATGAATGAGGCATATCTGATGCCTATAAATTCTGGATCGACTGTATATAATTGTGCAATTGACTTCTATTCAATAGTAGAGGGTATTGGAAAAAGTGATTATACAACAGAGGGTGTTAAAGCATATGATGGGTTTAAACTAGAAATCCCCGATAGTTTTGACATAGAAATTCGAACATATAAAACTTATAAAGAATGGGAGCCATTTTCAACATATAATAGAGGTGATAAAGTTAGATATTTAGATTTTTTGTATGAATCAGTAATAGATTTTAATAGGACTAATAATCCTTCTAAATATAATACTGCTTTACCATGGTCACCAAACATAAATTATAAAGTAGGAAGTATAGTATTATACAATAATAACTATTATTCTTTAAGAACTAGTGCTTTGATGTCATCAACACCCCCTTTATCTGATTCTGTTAACTGGTTAAAGATTTCACAATGGATTAGGATAAGCTTAGAACCAGTTCAAACAGTACAAGAGTTTAGAAAAGGTAGTAACTTATTGCCATATAGTTTCACAATTGATTCCAACATTGATCCTTTTATAACTATTGAGGTTACATCTGATAATGGGTATGGTGAGATTTATAGGGATAGAAAAAATTATGAATTAAAAGGTGCTAATGACTTAGGTTTAATGAGAGTTAATCAAGTAAATTTACCAACTCTTAGGTCTCCACTTACACCAATATTTGATGTCCCAACTGATAATACTTAAAATATTTATTATATTTTAAATAATTTCTTCACCTAGTATATTTAACGTAAGTGACACTTTTGTTGTGTTGTTAAATATATTACCAATAACTAGACTTCTGTCGATGGTATGTACTATAATTTCTTCGTCTCGGTCTAATATTATAACTCTATCAGAGTTCATGATATTGACTTTCGTTCCTTTTAACAAATTAAACCTTTGCTTTGAGTTAAGGCTTAGTTCTATAAAATCAATTCTGGTAGATAAATCTTTTAGGTAATTTCTTAATTTTCTATAGAATGCTATAATGAAACCCATGACGGTCATTGATGCTGCAACTATTCCTACTATTGATATAATACTCATAAGTTTTTAAGCTATATATAAAAAACCCCCTCTTATTTATAAGAGGGGGTTTTTATTTTTTTATAAAATAGATTATGCCTGTTCTACTTTAGCATCAGTATCCTTTGTAACATTAGGCTCAAATTTGGCCACCCAGTCTTGAATGTCACCAGAAAGTGTTTTACCAGTATTATCATAATAGTTTACAATTTTACTAATATCACCAATTCTTTTTAATACATTACCAAAGTTATAAGCACTTTTATCAAGACCCTTTACTTTGTATTTAGATATCAAATGGTAGATATAGGTAATTTCTGTTGCATCAACTTCAAACCCTTCTAGTACTTTATCATCAGGGAAGTTGCTTTTTAGCTTCATATTACCCATAGTGTTAGTAAGTTCAATAGCTAGAAATACAGTATTTACATCATATTCCATTTTCTTTGTTATAGTGTCTGTTAAAAAGTTATATTGTTGTCTGTTTAAATAGAAAACATATTTAGCATTTCTTAGTTCTGTTGCATAATCACCCCATAGGATTTGTGCTTGTTTATAAAGTTCATCTTTTTCATCAGAAGTTTTTCCAAAACCCTCATTTTCTGACATATATTTTAGAATTGTAGCCTCGCTTTTATCTAATGCGACCTCATACTTTTTATCTAAAATTACATGCTCTAATTTATTTTCATTAAAGCTTAATCTTGGTTTTACTACATTTGTTTGTATATTCTCTTTATTATTCATTTGTTTATGTTTTTTTTATTTATCCATTAATTTTATCTTCTCTATCAAAAATCTCTTTGATAGATTCTAGTTTTCCCTTAGAGTCTTGGTATTTTTGTAACCACTTATCTTGCTCATCTTGTAAATCAGAGTGTTCCCCAATTGCAGTTAATCTATCAGATGTGTATAATCTTAATGTTGCTACTGCTGTTTTAATCTCTGATTCGTATCTTAGTACTAGAGCATCTAAATACTCTTTCCCAACTCCTTCTGCCTTTATCTTTCCCATATTATATTAAATCTGCGGTTTGTCCATCTGCTTTTTGTTCTTGATATAAATCTTCAACTTGATTAGCCTTAGCTACTTTTTCAACACCATACTTATTAACTATTGATGAAAATGTATTTAAGTCTGTTTTTCTCAACTTAATTTTACCAGTTTCTAAGTTACATTCTAACTTATCTAGCTCTTGTTCAATTAATATTTGAATTGATTCTTCATCAAACACATCCATTAATTCTTCATTCATAATTACCTTTACTTCTTTATCCAATATAAAAGAAATATCTTCGGGGATTCTAGAGATTTTGATAATTGTTTTTTGTTTGTAATCTCCTATGAATTGAAATTTGATGTCAATAGGAAATGATTTCTTATTAAAAACGTCATAAAAGTCTTTAATAGTGTCTTCTGATAATTCTGTGTATCTGTCCATAATTTTTGTTTTTATTTGTATTATTAATTCTGTAAAAGTTTAAATATAAATGTAAAATAATGTAGCTGTTCCTAAAATAACTAAAGGTGTAAACACATAATACATGAAGTTATAGTACTTGTGGCTTTTGAACAAAGAAAATCCAAATATTAATAAGAAAGAATATTTACCAACCTTTTCTACTGTGTATGTCTTGTGTAATTCTTTTAATTCTATTGAATCTAGATAAATGCCTAATTCTGTAACATACTCTTTAAGATAAGTCTGTGATATTCTTTCAATATCAGACCTCTTTAAAGAATATGCTTCACCAATTAAATTTTCTGGTATATTTAGAACAGTATACATTCTATCAGCTTTATCAATGCGTACATTATATTTTAGCTTTAAGTTATCTTGTACAGTCTTAATTCTCTTTTTATAGAAATTAAATAGTTTTATATTTTTAAATACATTACTCATAAACATTATACTGTTATAAAGTAAAATGTTTTAAATTAATTTGCTTTATTTATCATTTTATTAAAAGTTCCCTCTGGATCATCCTCTGAATCACCTGAAAATTCCATTAAAACACTATTCAAAGAAGATGTAGACCTATCTATATTAGTGAGTAATTCTATAACTCTATCTAATTTTTCCTCTAGTTGGCTATTATCAACTGATTGGATTTGTGTTCTTGTCTCGATAATACCCGATTGGTTAGTTGAATCACCACCAACAGTTTGTTCATTTTGCAATTGAAAAGACTCTGGATTACTCATTTGTCCAGTAAATCTAACCATATCTCTGAAATCAGTTATGTTTAATGATTTCATTGATGAACTAAGATTTATAAGTGAAGATGCTAATTTATCATAACTTTCTGACAATACAGATATTCTCTTAGCTATCTGTACAATAGGATCGGTTTCAAATATAGCACTAGCACTATCTCTTAACCCACTAAACATCCCACCTTCATCATCTGCTGTTAGTTCTTTGACCATTTCGTTAAAATCTATCATGTTTTTAGATAAACTCTGCATATAGTCTGGACTTATGCTAGTTGTGAACATACCATCTTTATCATGTAATATTTTTGCAACCGATGATATTTTGTTAGCAGTGTATAATACTTTTTTATAATTAACATCTTCTTCGTCTATATAATTTGCTAACATTGTAAAATCCTTTACAACGTTCTCAATACTACTACTCCACTTTTTATCTGGGTAGCTTTCCCATGTTACACCATCACTTGAAAATATCTTAGCAACACTAACAATGGTTTCTGCTATGCCACTTATACCAGCTTTTATATCGTTTATAACAGACTTCCCTGATTTCCAAAATCCAGACTTTTCCATTAATAAATCATAGACTGGTGCAAATGCACCAATTGCCGCCCCAACACCAGCTGACCATTGCTCACTAGGATAAGATCCAGTAAATTTAGATGCGTTGCTAGCAAAAAAATCAGCAGAACTGACTATACTCTTAGAAATGGTAGTAATAGCATCATTCATATCAGAAAGAGAAACACCTCCACCAAAAAAACTGTTATTCTTAGAGATAGCCTCATAAACTACTGAGAATGCACCAATTGCCAATGCAGTTCCCTTTGCCCAACTTTCATCTGGTCCACCAGCATAACTCCCTTTTTGTAATTTAAAAGACAATGCAACAATTGTATCTCCAATGCTTAACATCATTGCTTTAGCTTTATCCCAAGGGCTTTCTGCACCAAAAAACTTAACAACAGATGATGCTAATCCAACTGCACCTAATGCAACCATTATTGGTGCAAACGTGGAGAATAACAATGCAGTTGATTTTGCCCATTCTGTCATATTGGGAATGTTATAATTACCCTCTCTAAGTATTTTAGATGTAGCCACTATAGTTCCAGCCACACCAAGTATAGCAACTAAACCTGCTGCAAAAACAAGTGCTTGTGGACCAGCAACAAACAATCCTAGTCCAATTGCGGCAGCACCAAAACCCAAGAGTGACAAACCAACACCAGTTATCCAATCCATATCTGGGAAATCTTCATAATTACCTAGGTTAAGTAATTGAGAAGATGCCGCAATCACACCAGCAAGTGCTATAATAGACAAGCCACCTTTTGCAATAGCACCAGGTGATAGTTTTAATTTATCAATCAATTTTATAGGTAATACCATAAGAGAGACAACTATAGCCATTGTTGATCCTAATAATAATATATTAAGCATTTTAGAAGAATCTATATCAGCAGTTTCTTTCAAAAAATGCGAAGAAGCCATAATAGCTAGGGATAGTCCAGTAAATATAGCAGGTGCTGCCAATGATGCAACAATAGCAGTTTTAAAGTCCATTCCTTTAAACGATGTGATTATTTGTCTTAGACCAAATGACAGTAAAACAAATATACCACTTACCATAGCCGCTGAAAAGAATTGTGTTAGACCTAGAGGTTGTACATCTTTTAAAAAGTGAGAGGAAGCCATAATAGCCATAGAAAACCCAATGAAGATAACTGATGCCAAACCAGCTGCCAAAGCAGCAGTTCCTAAGTCCATTCCTTTAAATGCTGATATTATATTCCTAAGACCATATGACATTACTACAAATATTCCCATAGTCATTATAGCACCAAAGAATGACACTAAGCCTAACGGTTGAGTATTTGCTAAATATTCCGAGGATTTTGATACTGCCCAAGATATTACTGGTAATATAATTGGTATGAATAAAGATGCAGTTATTATATCTGTAAATGATGCCCCTCTAAACGCATCTATCATATTCTTAACACCATATGACAGTATTGCAAATGCTGATGACATTACTATAAGGCTTGCGAACTGTTCGCCTGATATTGGCTTAGACTGTGATAAAAAATAGCTAGATATAGTAAGTGCAATAGATGCTAGTACTAACGCACCAGATGCTATTGCGGCACTTTCTAGACTTAGATTTAAACTAGCGACCTTTTCAAAGGCAATAGATAATATTGTAATTGCTAGAGAAAGTCCGATAACTGACATAACATCTACTGAACCAACTAAATTAAATGCTGATCCAATGGCTAAGACAGCAACTGCAATCATAAGGATTGTCCCAACACCCCTCTCTATTTTTTCCTTTTTATCTTCACCAACTTGGATACCTTCTGTTTTTTCGCCCTCTTTTTGTTTAGAGAGTTCTATAATAGTCTCTTGATTTTTTAGTATGTCTTGTGTATTAGCCTTTATCTCATTTATACTAATAGATATGGTTTGTAATTGTTTACCAAAATCACCACTTTGTATGGCTTGTGCAGTAGCAGATTTAGGAGTATCCTTACTTTCTAAGGATCTTGCTAATTCCTCTAAGCCATAACTTATATTATCTAGTGCATCTAATAATCTCTTATCCATATAAAACTTTTAGTTATAACTATATATAAAAATGTAAGTATTCTTATTAAATATATACCATATGAAAACTATTATAAACAAAGAGATATTAAAAAGTTTAGTCAGATTTAATAAAATAAAGGACAGAATATCTAGAAACGAGAAGAATGAGTTATATAGTACAATATATAGTAATGAAAAGAACTATATGATGTTATCTAAAAATATTACGTTTTATAGGTTAAAAGATATGCTTGATAAGAAAGTTAAGATAGTTTGTAACTTAAAAGACAGAAATGGTAAGATAGGTGAAAGAGTTTTGAATATAATATCTAATATAGATACTAGTTATGATTTATTATTATCAAGAAATACGCCTTGTAAATTAGAAGACCGTTTTCTTTATAATATAAAATATAATGAGAAGAAGAAATATTATTCCTTGGAAGAGCATAGTGAGTATTTTGAAAAAATAAAAATAAATAATGATTAAAAAGTTTAAACAATTCAACGAAGAAATATCTGGTACAGAGTTAGTTGGACCAATTGGACCAGCTTATGGAGAGACTGGATTACAGAATAAAACTGTTAATTCACATGATACTAATGTAATATTTTGTGATATAAATAATAACTTTTACACTATTGATGAGTATAATAATTTATATGCAGATTATTTAAAAGAGGGTGGGAGTCCATTATATGGATTTAACTTAGAAAATATACATACTATAATTTCATTTTTAGAAAGTGAATAACATTGATAAAAACAAAAATCAAGAATAAATGAGTAAATTAATAACACTAAATGGATTGGACGAGGCTGATTTAATAAGCGATATGCTTAGTACGGAAATACTAGTATATGAGGATGTGCAAGGTAGTAAAATATGGGTTAATTGGGATGGTAAAGAATTTACCATAAAGCCAAAATCTATATCTAGCGAACCTATAAATCTTATAGATTTAGCAATGCAAAATTATTATAATGCTGCTATTGATTATTTTAATACACTAGATAAAAGAGTTCAATCCCTTCTTAATAAAAAATGGTGGTTTTGTTTTGAATATTTCCCAGATAACCAACCAGCTAATATTGAGTATAATGATACACCTAGAAATAATATGGTTCTTACTTCAATTAACAAATCTGGTAAATATGACTTTAACATTGAAGAATTAGAAGAATATGCCAGGCTATTTAATGTTGATGTAATACCTGTTATATTTCAAGGTAAGTTAACTGAAAGTATGAAGGAAGCAATAAAGTACTTTTTAAATACAAGTGAGGATGATTTAGAATATATATTTGGTGAGAAATCTTTTGCATACTTTTTTTATAAGATATTAAATCCATCTTTGAATAATTCTTTTCTGATGGATAGTGATTACTTTCAAGAAAATATAGAAAAGCTTATAATAAATACAATAAATAATGATATATCATTTGAACTTTTAAATCCATTATACACAAGGGTTGATAATACTAATAATACTGAGTTTGTTGAAATATATACACTTATACTTGTTAATTTCCTTAATTTTTGTCAGTCGGTAAATATTGAGGAAATTAAAATTAAAGAGGATAGTAAGGACGAAGCTTACATATATCTTATGTCCAAACTATTTAACATATATGTTTCCCAAGTTAAAGAAGATTTATTAAAATTCGATTTTATTGTTCCAGAATTCTTTGATAAAGATAAATTCAAGATAAACACTGAATTAATTAGCAACAAATTGACTAAAGATTATATAAGCCAAGACCGTAAGTTAGAGTATATATTCAAAGTTGTACTTGGATCTTTTAAATCAAAGCGAAAAAAACCAATTGGTATATTTACTGAGAATACTGTCATATTATTCAATAAATTTGTTAACGATATTAGCAAGATAATAGAGAGACACCTTGGTAAGATACATGAAGTTGAATTGAATAAGTCAGGTCTTCTAGATTTTGGGGATTTCTTTGATATAAAATATGATACAGATGCAGAAGGTCAAGTATATCCAGATGTTTATGATGAATTCGAGAAGGGTCAAGATAATAGTAAGAAAGGTAAGAAAGGTAAAGGTGGTAAGTTTGATATACCTTCTAAAGACGATCTTAAATAGAAATATACAAATTTAAAAAATCAACCACATTATATAGCTATGGTAAAAAAAGAATCTAGTATTTATGCTAAAAGCGAGAAGAAGCTATCTGGATTACACAAGAACTTAAATAATAAGAAATTCGTATATCAATTCCTACCTCATTTCTTTAATGATATGATAGATCAGAAAAAGATACGTCATAAAGAAAAGAATTTAAAAGTAGATTACCTGATTGATATAATTAATAACCTTATACTTAAACATTATATAAATAAACGTAATGGATTTCCATTAAATTCGAGTGTTTTAAAGGAGAGATATGGTATGAATTATAATTATTATATCGATTACTTACTTTGTATAAAAGTTATTAACTTAGATAAGGACTATCTAAAATCTGTATCTTCTAGGATATATTCTTTAAAGCCTATTGTGTTCAGTAAGAAGATGACACGTTATGAGAACAAAGACAGTTTTGTATTAAAAAAGTATACAAAACGTGTTTTAGAAGATTATGAAATATGTAAAAAAGATGGAAACCTTATAGAGTTTTTTGTTAGGGAAAAACTTATAGAAGACTTATTTTCAGTTGAAATAGATGAACAAAGGTCTATGTCTTTCCTAAACACGATCAAAGGGGATGGAACGGAGTCTTATAACAAGAATAGCTATGCAGTTGAGTGTGTTAGAAATAATCATATATTCTACCACTTTGATAAGTATGGTAGGATGCATACTAACTTTACAATACTTAAGTCATTTATAAGAAAAAACTGCTTGAAAATTAATGGTAGTGATGTTAGAGAGATTGATATATCAAATTCCCAACCTTTATTTTTGACTAAGCTTATTGAAGAGTCTGGGACTAAATGGGTTAATAAAGAAGAATTTGATATTTTTAAGGCGTTGACAAAAAATGGTAATTTCTATAAATACCTTATGACTAAACTAGATATTAGAGATAGAAAAAAAGCAAAAACTATGACATATAGTGTTTTATTTGGAAATCATATTTATAAGTCAAAAAGTGATAAAATGTTTCAAAAATTATTTCCAACTATATTTAATTTTATAAATCTATATAAAAGGGATTGTGGTAATTATAAAAAATTATCATGTGACTTACAGAGAATGGAATCTAATGTTATATTTAATAGAATAGTTAAAACAGTAATGGAGCGTAATCCTAGTATCAAAATGATAACAGTACACGATAGTATCATTGTTCCAATAGAGCATTATGACTATGTTAATGATATCTTCCAAAAAATCTTATTATCAGAGTTCTCTTTTTAATATATAGTAAAATGGACTTAGAAAACAAGAAATCGTCTTTTATACTTATAACATGTGATAAAATAGAAGATATAATATCTGTTTTATACGCTAAGGAGTATAAAATAATAGAACTGAAGCAATATTATAGGGGCCATCATAAGCCTAGTATTATTGCATATAGCAACACTGGTAATGACTGCCTTAGAGATGATGCTATTTTTATACTAGACCACTTTAAAGAGCCTTCAATGGTTATTAAATACTTGGGGGAGGAAGTTGTAAAACAAATAAGATTTGATGGCTCAGAGAGCCTATTAGAAGTATCTATGTTTAATACTGATAACGACAGAACATGTTATTTACTAAACGGTGTCTCATTTTCTTTTGTAGATATAGATAGATACTGGAATCCTGTTAATAAGGATGATTTAAGAGATGGTATGATAGTTGAATATATGAACAATAGTATTTGGTATGAGAAGAAAATAACTAATGTAAATGAGGATTATGATAACTTTTTTAAGCTTCTTATGAAATATGATAAGGTCAGAGTGAAATCAAGGCCTTAAATAATATTAAACCAACAAAGATTGTTCTCTAAAGATAACCCTTCATCTAAATAGTAGCAATTATTAGTTTTGTCAATCATTAACTTCAAACCATTATTACTATTATTAACTATTATTATTTTATTGGGATTAATTCTTTGGTCACAAATAGAATTATAATTTTTATCTATAGGATATTCTAAGTTTAGAAGGGATAATATATCCATAACACGTGTTCCTACTAATAAAGTTTTTTTACCAGTAAAGTGTTCATTGTCCCCAATTGATGACCAATCAATATCATAACTCATTTGCATATCATAATTTTGTATTGAAAAATATATTTTGTTAGCATTATCTATCATATTATCATAGTTTGTGTTTCTTATATCATTCTTCAAAGAAATATCATTGAGCTGTGTTTTCCCTATAGTTTTTTTATATTTAGTCTTGTTATCTATAGTGCTTACAATATCTTCGTAAGTAACTAAATCATTTATTATCCTATTAGGTCTAATCACTTTTTCAATAGTTTCAAAGTAAGAAGTTTCTGTCCAAAATCTTGTATCTGTGTATAACATATCTACTTCCCTTTTTTTTGCTTTATAAGCCTCTTCACAACACTCATCATTTATATAGAAAATACTGATTTCTCTTAATTCTTTTTTTGCTTTATTAATGCTTTCTTCTCTTGATAGTTTTTTATGTTGAACATAACTTATTCTTAAGTCTCTACCTTCATTATTAACTTCTTTATACATTGTTAATAATTTTGCTTTTTCTATCATAATTGGTATTTGTTTTTTAAACCTTTATTATTTAAATGTTTAATATTTACACTTAATTCACCTTTACTCATTAATCTGTATTTGTTGAATAGATTTAGATTCCTCTTATAAGCATCAACATCTGTAAGACCCCTTGTATGATATAAGTGATAGCAATTCCCTGTTAGTTCAATATGGTTTAAGAAGTGTTTACTTTTTATCGATTGGAAGTCATCTTCTGCACCCATCCAACAAATAGTTCATTCCATCCATGTATTTTTTCAATAGCACTTCTAGTAAACATAGCTATCCCACCGCATATATTTATTTTCTGTATATCTTCATCACCTCTACCTAGTCTGTTTATACTCATAATGTTTTTCATTGGTAAATTTGATTCACACTCGTTTAAGTCTATGACTTTATTGTATGGACTAACCATATCATATTTATCCAATAGGTTTATACTTTCTATAAACTTATTGGGATTCATAACTATATCAGTATCAGAAAATATAATTTTATTGGTAGTAGAATATTTAAGACCAACGTTAAATCCCCATGATTTATTAAATAATTCACTAGATTCTATAAAGATATGCTTAGCATCTAAGTTTAATTCTGATATTTTTGAATTAGTGTCTTGTTCGACTAGAATAATTTCTGCACCCGCAAATAAATTAATCCAATCAATAACCTTTTTTAATGGGTTTAACCTATCAGTTCTGTGTCTGTAGCATATTATAAACGAAAATTTGTAATTGTTTTTCATGTTGATATATTTATGTTTGTATTAAATTAAACTTAAATGTTTAAAATTATATAATAAATAAAGCTATTGTACATGAATAATATAAAATTATTGTGGTTTCCTAGTGATAACTGGGGAGATGCATTGAGTCCACACATGGTTAGGTTCATAAGTGGTAAAAATGTTGTATACTCTGCTCCTAATAAGTACGAAGATAAATATAGTTGTATAGGAAGTATATTATCACATTCAAATGATAAAACAATCGTGTGGGGATCAGGATTGATATCTAGCAATAGTAATATTATATCTCAGCCTGATATAAGAGCAGTAAGAGGACCATTGACTAGAGATTTAATACTAAAACAAGGATATAAATGCCCAGAAGTTTATGGAGATCCAGCACTTCTTATGTCACATTTTTATGACGTTGATATAGATAAAAAATTCAAAGTCGGTATTTTACCACACTATGTGGACAAGGAGTCATATTGGGTAGTTAAAAATAAAACTGAGAAAGATGTTTTATTTATTGATATAAAAGGTGGTTTAGAAAAAGTTATTAACCAAGTTAAATCATGTGATTATATAATAACTAGTTCTCTACATGGTATAATATGTGCAGATACATATGGTGTTAAAAGTATATGGATAAAAATATCTAATGATATAGAAGGTGGTAGCTTTAAATTTAATGATTATTTTTTGTCGATTGGTCAAGGGATTAAACAACCTTTAGTTGTTAAGAGAGATACAACCATAAAGCAAGTTTTAAATAAATATATACCTTATTCTGTTAATATAGATTTGGAAAAACTTGCTGATGCTTGTCCTTTCTTTGATTAGCTATTCATATCATATATTAAATGGTATTGGTATTGGTATTGGTGCTGAAACTAACATTATTTATATTTACTTTCAAACATTTAAATATATAAAATCTATAACTACAAATTATATTAAGACTTGATACTTATGGTACAATTAAATCAAAAGAACTTTATAACTGGATTCCGTTTCGATATAGAAATGTCATTCTACAAAATATTTGACTTTTTTGAGTTATCTGGACTCAATTGCTTGTATATGAATGATATTAATTCATCTTCTAAGCAAGTATATAAAATTTCTCAAATAGATTTTAAATCAGAAGTTGACGTATGTAAAATTTTAAGTGATGAATCAAACTTATTTAGAATAGATTTAATTGTTATAAATCTATTTAATTACTCTATTGACCAAATTTTATACATAAAGGAATGTCTTACTAGTACAAATATTAAGTTTGTAATACTATCAAGGGATTACTCTTACTCCCATAATGATAATATAAACGTGTATAATATATCTAGAAGGGTGTATATAAAGTCGAATAATATTGATTATAATACAGATACTACATACGTTGTGATAGATCTTATTAACAAAAATAGTTATTCGTTTGATGAATATTTAAAAGCCTATAAAAGGGGTGTTAAAATTAAAAATATATTAGGATAACTATTTAAATTCTGTCGATTTGACTATGAATAGCCTCTGTTGTGGTGTTAGGTTGTTGGGATTCCAATTCTTCTCTTTGCAAATTTTATTTATTGCTACTTCTTTCTTGTATATATTTATATTTTTCATAATTTTGTAAATATTATTATTACTATTAATAAGATTTGAACTGAGATTCCGATTACCATACTATTAATATTTTTTTTTTGAGTATATTTTGTAGTTGAGTACTTTATATTTTTAACAGCACAATCAGAAGATAACGTTGTTAAATACCTGAACAATAGAATGTATGATATGATAAGTGGTATAGCATAAAAATCTATGTATTTAAATGTAATATAAGCCATTAGAGTGAGAAATAATATAGCTTGTATTTTGAATATTTTTCGATAATCAATTGATATCTCTCTCCTTGTGTTTTCTTCGTAAACTTGAACCATACCTTCCCTTACTCCTTCAAAAAAGCAGTAAGCGAGCCAAAATATATTAGCTAAAAGTATGATTAACAAGTAGTTCATATTATTTTTTATTGTTAATCTATATATTAAAATATTTTTGTACCTTTGTAAATGTTTAAATCAAAAGGTATATTATATTTTAATCCAATAAATGTTACTAAAAAACATTTAAAACAATCTTCGTGGAAGAGTGTGGCTGTTATGAAGATAGATGATGACTTACCAGAGTATTATTCTTGGTTTCTGAAGAATAGGTTTAATTTACAACTCAACAAACCCCTTAGAGGTTCACATGTTACCGTTATTAATGATGTTATAGATAGTAGCATATATGAGCAGTCTAGGTCTATATTCCATAAGAAGGAAATAAGTATAGAGTATGATCCCACATTCATAAGATGCAATGATAAGGGTCATTGGTGGATAAAAGTTTATTCAAATGATATTGATAACATAAGAAGTGCAATGGGGTTAGGAAAACCTTATTTTGGATTACATCTGACTTTGGGTAGAGCAACACATTTACAATTAGAACACTCTAACTATATAAGAAAGGTAATTATGAGGCATAATATCTAGTATTTTTATCCTAAATTAAAAAAAATTATATATTATTTATTTATATATCATGATGTTGCATGTTTTTGTCGATTTAAAAATATACAACATCAACTTTTCTGCTAAATCATATATAATATCCAAATAAGATGTTAATATGATAAAAGCAGATAAATATTATTTAGACAATTTAAATAAAATAATTAACGAAGGGACTTGGGATGAAAATCCTAGACCTAGATATAAAGATAGTACACCTGCCTATTGTAAATTTATTACAGGAGTATTCGAAGAATATGACCTATCTAAGAATGAATTTCCGATAACAACATTAAGAAATACTGCAACAAAAACTGGTATTAAAGAAATATTATGGATATACCAAAAACAGACTAGTTCATTAGAAGTAGCTAGAGAATTGGGTATAAAATGGTGGGACGAATGGGATGTTGGTGATGGCACTATAGGCCAGAGATATGGTGCTACTATTAAAAAGTATAATTTAATGGATAATCTACTCTATAACCTAAAAAATAATCCATTTTCAAGAAGGCACATAATAGATATGTTCCAATATCAAGACTTGAACGAAACAGAGGGATTATTTCCTTGTGCCTATTCAACCTCTTGGTCAGTAAGAAATTATCAAGGATCTTATTACTTAGATATGACACTAAACCAACGTTCTAATGATTACATAATGGCTGGGTATATAAATAAGATACAATATGTAGCCTTTCAAATGATGGTTGCTAAACATTGTGGATATAGAGTGGGCAAATTCTGTCATTTGGTTCAAAATTTACATGTATATGATAGACATATGGATGCTTTAAAAGAAATACTAGATAGAACTCCCCTAGATAACCATCCAATCCTAGAACTTAATACAGAAGAAAACACAGATTTTTATAGCTTTTCATTACAACACTTCAAAGTATTAAACTCAACAGGTACTAAGAAAATAAAGAGTAATCTAGAAATTGCAATCTAAAAATAATAACAACAACATGGATAATAACATAGAAGAAAGGGATTATAAAACAACTCTAGTTGAAAGTATTAGAAAAATTGACACAGAAGATTTAGATGACGATGTTAATCAAGATACAAAAGTAGAGATAGTAAATAAACAAAAAGTATATTTTTGGATACGCCTCTACATGAAAGAAGAAAATAATGATATAAAGATTGGTAATAAAATCAATATAAAGTGGTTAAGAAGTGGCGAAAGCCTAGATACTATATTTACTGCCTATGGTAAAAAAGGATTGGAGAAAGATGAAGATGGTATAACAGAAAGTAAAGAAGATGATAATAGAATACTATGTCTAATGGTCGATAGTGAAAAGATTAATTATAGCAAAGATATCCCATTCATAAGAACCTTGTTTAGAACTGGCTATCACTATGAAGACCAACTTATAAAAAGAGATGAACTCATCTTCTACAAAGATGAGGAAGATATACTAATTGATTATTATGACATAGATTTCTAGAAAAGGTGAAAAAAGAGTTTTTTATTTAATATATACATTATAAAAACAAAATAAAATATTGTATGAAAAATTTAAAAACATTTGAAAGCTTCTCTACTAATGAAGGTATGAAAGATAGTTTTAACAAAGGTAAAAAAGCTGTTAAAAAATTCTTTAAAGGTCATGAAAGTAAGGAAGATTTTAATAAAGCAGAAAAAGCTTTTATGAAAGAACTATCTGATGCTGAAGCCAAAGTCAAAAAAGATGAGGATTCTTTTTCCTTTGATAAGAAAGGCTTACAAGAGCAAGCTAAAGAGAATGATTATCTAGGAAAATTAGATATGAGAAAGGGTGGTCGTAATAAGAAAATCACTTATGTTGTATATGACAAGGGAACAACAGATTTTAAAAGATTAGCAAGTGATGCTAGTGGTGTAAGAAGGTAAAACGGACACATAGTATCTATTAAATTAAATAAGAAATCACTCTATGTAAATGGAGTGATTTTTTATTTTTAAAATAATTTATAACTTTTTGGTTTACTTCTACTATAATAGATATATAAAAAATTTATTTATGCTAGTAGAAACACAATATCTGAAACACAAAAAGAAATTAGTTGTTAGTTATGTTGATAAATCAGGTGACATAAAACTAAAATATTATAATTGGGACAATCCAATGAAGTATGAGACTTGTCAAGATGATGACCCGTACCAACACCCAAAGTACAAATCGTGGGATGATAAGAGAGTTAAACAAGTAGAGGTATCATATCCCGATAGATACACTGTATATGAATTTTTAGATGCTCTCCCAGAAGAAGAAAAGGATGAAATATTTGCATTCAATACTCCTAAAATATTCTTTATTGACATTGAGACAGAAATTGTAGATGGATTTCCAGAAGCAGCAGATGTATATGATAATGACGAAAATCTAGTAAAAGAAGGAGCAGCAACAAAAGTCTTATCAATATCAATTGTATACGATGATAAAATTATCCTATTAGGTCTTAAAGATATGCCTAAAGCCATGCAAGATCGTATAAGAAACAACACTAACAAGTATTTTGAAAAATTTGGTGTTGAATACAAATTAAGATATGTTAAATACGATGACGAGTTTGATATGATGTATAACTTCTTTCATAAAATGATTCCAAAAATGCCAGTCTTAACTGGTTGGAACTTTTTAAAGTATGACTGGTTATACCTAGTAAATAGATCTAGAAAACTTTCTAAAACAATTAACGGAAAAGAATATGTCATAGATCCTAAAGTATCGTCACTTACTAATAAAATAACTAAACAATGGGGTGCTGAATTTGAACTACCTGCACATAGAATGGTATTTGACTATATGCAACTATATGAAATAGCAGACACATCTATCAAAGTTAAAGAAAGTTCTTCTCTAGATTTTGTAGCTAGTAAGCTAGTTGATGTAGAGAAAATAAAATACAATGGTTCTTTACAAAAGCTATATGAAGATGACTTCGAAACTTTTATGTATTATAATGCAGTTGATTCAGTCTTAGTACAAAAAATACACGAATCTAGAAATTATATATCAATAATATTTGCTATATCATCATTATCAAGAATAAGAATTGTGGATGTTATATCTCATATGAACAACTCGTTAGCATCATTAGCAATAACAGAAGGTGTCCTTAGAAACAGATTCAGGGAACAAGATAATACTGTTTTGTTTAAAGAAGATAGAGGACCTGTACAGTCCACAATAAAAGGTGGATGGGTTAGAGATCCTGTTGTGGGGCTTAATCAGTGGGTTGTTTGTTATGATTTTGCTTCTCTATATCCAACAACACAAAGGCAATTTTTCATATCACCAGAAAACTTCGTTGGTATCCAAAAACCAAATGATAAAACAAGATGTACCAACGAAAAACCAATAGATAGTGTAAATCATGTCGTGTGTGCCAATGGAACAGTGTTTAACAAGCGTTTATCACCAACACTTAGAATGTTAGAAGATGTATATGCAGATAGAAAGAAGAATAAAAAAATTATGATGCAGAAAAAAGAAGAACTTAAACGCCTTACTAATAAGATATCTAGGCTAGAATCTGAAATATAGGTAGGCGAAGTCATATAATATATAAGTAAATAATTCAGATGATGAAAGATAATTACTATGTTTATGCACTATTAGATTCGTCTAAACCTGGTGACTATGCTTATAAAAATATAACTTTCAATTATGAACCCTTTTACATAGGTAAGGGGATTGGTAATAGAATAAAAGAAACACTACATGATAAATCCCCCTTTAAAAGAAACAAGATATCAAAGCTCAAAGAAGAAGGTATTGAGATTATAAGTTTTAAAATAAAAATAGAATTATCTAACGAAGATGCTATTCTGTATGAAAAGGAATATATTAAGGTTATTGGAAGAAGAGACAAATCAGCTGGTACATTAATAAATTTAACTGATGGTGGTGATGGTAGGCTTAGTAGTAAACCTTCTCAAATAACAAAAAATAAAATATCAAAAACCTATTTAGCTAAGAATCTAAAGTGGAATCATAAAAAAGAAATTTTAAACAAAATGTCAGACATGCAAAAGGGAAAGGGAAATGGTTTTTATGGCAAGAAACATAGTGAAGAAACCAAAGACAACCATTCTAATTTAATAAGTGGAAATAACCACCCTATGTATGGAAAGACACATAGTGATGATGTAAAAGCTAAACTTAAAAAACACAGAGCAAATAAGGTTTCAAATGAGAGTATAAGAAAGGCTTGTCAAGTATTTAATAAAGAAGTTGAAATGTTTGACCTAGATATGAATTATATAAATCTATTTGATTCAGTCAAATCTGCATCACTAGAAACTAACATAAATGAGTCTATAATATCTAAGTGTTGCAGAGGCGATATCAAAGACCCCACTAGGTATTATTTTAAATATAAGAATGATTCTGACAATATTAAACAAAACAAGTTTCTGATAAATAAAAATGAGTATTTCTACTATAAAAAAGAAAAGTATAAGCTTGTAAAAAGAAACAAAAAAACATGTATCTGCCTTGATAGTGATAACCAAGAGATAGTTATACATATAAAAGATTTTAAATATATATTCGAAAAGGCAGAAAACAACTCAAATATAACTGAACTATTTATGTTTATTAGAAGCATGGACAATACTGCAATATTATTAAATGATGTCATAACATCTAAAAAATTAAAGATAAAATATTGTGATATCATAAAATATAGCGAAATATTTAGCTCAGATAAAATGACCAAGGAAGACTTTGATGTTATAATATTCAGCGATGAGTGGAAAGATAAAAAAGAAATAATAAAATATAGATTAATTAACTTGTATGGGAAGTCTAAAAAAATTGGTGCAAGGAAATGTGATATACGAGAAATAAAGGACAATAGTCTAATTAGAACATTTTTAAACGATAACCATCTACAAGGATTTGTTGGATCTAAAGTAAAGATAGGATTATTCTATGAGGATGAATTAGTATCGCTTATAACATTTGGTTCTCTTAGAAAGAATTTAGGACAGAAGAGCAAAAAAGACTATTATGAACTTCTTAGGTTCTGTAACAAAAGAGGATTTTCTATAATGGGTGGTGCATCAAAATTATTTAAGTATTTTTTAAAAAAATACAATCCCAAGTATATTCTAAGCTATGCTGACTATCGTTGGAGCGAGGGTAATTTATACAAAAAGTTAAATTTCAAGTATTTAAACAAAACAATATCAAATTACTTCTATATAATAGATTATAATAGAAAGAATAGGTTCAACTTTAGAAAAGACATATTAGTTTCGAATGGGTATGATATAAATAAAACTGAAGTTGATATAATGCACGAACAACACCATTATAGAATATGGGATATAGGATCACTAAAATTTACTTATGAAAGATAATATAATAAAACATGAAGCTTTTTACAATATTGTTCAGAAAGATTTTGGACAATACTTCTCAATGATGGCATCTGCTGGTAATTTTTCAAATATTTGTAAACAAATAAGCTTAATTAGTAAATCTTCATTAGAGTATGGATATAGTGATTTAGAAATAGAAGAAGCTCTAAAACTAGGTACTATGAAGTTTGCAGGGGATTTATTTGAAATATTTGCAGAGGTGTTCTTCATAATTTACGGCAAAGACAATAGAATAGGTGTATATGACTACTTACCAGTACCAGCAGAAGATGATAATGGGGTAGACGGATATGGTAAGAATATTGAAGGTGGTCCATGTACTGTACAAGTAAAGTTTAGAAATAATCCAACGTATGAACTCAAAGAGAGAGATGTAAAACAATTTGGTCTTAAAAGCATAACAGATTTCAATGTTGACTATGCTAGGAAAGACTCTATGGTTATATTTACAAACTGTGCAGGTCTCCACTGGTATACAAACTCACAAGTATTCAATGGTCTTTACCGAATAATAAATCAAGAATCTATATGTAAGCTAATTGATAACAACCAAGCATTTTGGGATTCATATGAAGAGGTTGTTTATGAAAGCATAAAAAGTATGGAAACTGATAGACTAACTGAGATGTATTCCAAAAAGAATTATAGCTATAAAATATGAGAGATATAAAAGAAATACTATTAACACTTAATGATGACCAAAGGGAAATGTTTAAACTCTTACAGAATAATACAAGACACCAATTCAGAGTACCTACTGGTGTTGGAAAGGGTTATGTTATGATTTTGCACATACTTTGGAGGTTGATAAAGACAAGAGATACAAAAGTTGCAATAGCAAGCCATCGTCTTAGTTTAAATAACCAACACCTAAAGGATTTGATAGACTTTTTTTGTGAGTTAAAACTAATAGGCAAAGTAAAGTTTCTAACAGTTGGATCTATGTCGCTTGATATTAATAAAGTCTTACAAAAAGATAAAGTACTAGCTAGAAATTTTAATAACTCACTATTCGATTATAATACAACACAAGATATAAGTTCTAGGCTTACAGTAGATAGAATATTTAGATCATCTTTAAGCACAGGAGAGATAAATCAGATAGTTAGAGATAATGACTATAATGGCTTTAAAACAGTTATTATATCAACCTATAATAGCCTTAATAAATTAAAAGACATAGACCTAGATATTATATATTGTGACGAGGCTCATATATTAGCATCTGAAAAAGAAGACTCTGATTTTAAAAAGTCCTATGAAATAATAAATACTAAGAGGCGTTTCTTCTTCACTGCCACTCCAAAAGATGTTGACAAGGAACTTATAAAAGAGGATGAGTCATCAGAAATATTCCTAATGAACAACAAGGACATATTTGGTGACATCTACCAAGTTCCTTTCAAAAAATGTATTCAGAAATCATATATATCAACGCCAATTATACATATATCACTACCTTCCGAGATATTGGAGGATAAAAACTACGACTCTATTGAAAATAAATCTAAGTTTGTAAAAGATACATTCAAATCACATAAAGAATGGTTAAAGAAGAATTCTAACGAACCAAAAACCATATCACCCAAAATATTAATTAGGTGTGAGTCTGTACCCAGAATGTGGGATATGCATAAAGTACTAACTGAAATTATGCCTGATGTCACTATATGTGCTGGTGCATCATACAACAAAGATAAAGAATGCAACCATGCTATAAATAATGAATGGATTAAGAGTAGAGATGAATTTGTGGATAAGATACAAAAGATAAAAGATGATGAAAAAGTAATTATACTACAGTATGATATATTTAGCGAAGGTATAAATGTACCAGGTATAACTGGTGTTATGTTTTTACAAGGCAAAATGCCAACTAGGGCAAAAATAATACAAAACGTTGGTCGTTCTACTAGACTTCATAAAATGGATAGAAGTAATATCAGAAAAGGCTTGATAAATAATAATGATTTGTCTAAATGGGTAAAGCCATACTGTGCAGTAATTCTACCATATTGGGATAGTAGAAGTGAATTTACTAAAGACCAACTTGCTTTTACTATACAAGATATGAGAGATAGGTGGGGATTTGATCCTAGATTTGAAGTTTCAATAGGAGAAGATATGGCAGAGTCAGAACTAGTCTACCAAGACGATGGACTAAACCGACTTGATAGGAAAAATAAAAAAGCCTATTTTATAGAATCCATTTTACATAAGATAGAAATTATTGACAAACAAACTAACGAATCTAAGAAACGTGCTTTATTAAATTCTCTATCGCCAATAGAATTACTTAAACAAAATAGGATATCTAACTATAAAAACAAATAAACAAATAAACAAATGATATTAGATATTAAAAACACACATAGTGAAGATTTTAGATGTTCCTCAGATGTTTACCAAAGTTACTTACTTTCTAGACAATCATCTTTATTTATTACATGTATAGAAGATGTTGCATTAGATAGATTTTCTGATGATATAGAATTAAATGACTATATAAAGACACAAGACGTTGTAGATAAAAGACATGGTATTCTAAGCACTCTAGGCGATGATAGATATAAATGGTCATTAATAAATAATATCTCGTATGAGAAAACATCAATAATAGAAAAGTTAGATAAAATATATAATATATTATCTTCTTATATTCATATTTCAGACCTAGAGAAAAGGATAGATACAAAAGTAGTAACACCTTTAGATAAGCTAGGTATACCTATGATTGATATGGTAAGCAGATACAATAATTCATTTTGGGAAAATCCATATCATAAAATACTAGATCCATGTGGTGGTAGTGGTAGTCTGCTTATACTAGCTATAAAGAAATTTATGGAAGGTCTAAAAAATATTATTACAAACGAGAGAGATAGGTTTAAATGGATTATTGAAAACTGTATATATTTTGGGGATAAAGATTTAAAAACATGTTTTGTCTGGCTCTGTTGTGTTGATATAAAAAGTGAATATAGACTAAATATTTATTGGGGAGATTTTATAGATGATAACTTCGAATACCATATGGAAGAAGTTTGGAGAATAAAAAGGTTTGATCTTATAATACAAGACCCACCGTTTAAAAAAGTAAACGAAAAGACAGACTCATTTAAAGATGTTTATCATAACTTTATAGAAAAAGCAACCACTATATCAAAACTATCTACTAGTACATCACCTGGTAAGTGGCTTGGTAAAGTTGGTAGAAGTGATTTTAGAAATAGAATGATAAATAAGCTTGGTCTTAGAGAAATATACAAAGTAGATGATAACAAGGTATTTGAAGACTTTGATTTAAAAGGGGGTGCAATTATTTCTATGATTGATAGTGAAAGTAATCCAAAAGATGATGTGCTTGTAAATGGTGAGTATGTTGATTTGTCTAAATATGATATAATACCAAATGATACTTCTAAGAATTCATTCTTAATAATAGAAAAAGTAATAAATAAAAAAAATATAACATATAGGTTAAATTCTGAAATACATTTTGGAATAATAACTAATGATAAGAGGTTGTATCACGTAGGGCAGTACAAATGCCACGTTTCTAGGTATAAGGGTAATATTAAATATATATCAGGTGTTGATGTTCGTTTAAAGAAGATTGGTAGATGGAAGTTACTTCTACCTGCAACTAGTAAAAAAGGAGGAATGGATCAAGAATTTTATAACCGAAGCGTGATAGCTAAACCAGGAGAAATTTGTAGTCAATCATTTACATTCTTTGATTTTGATACAGAAGAAGAATTATTGGTTTTTAAGAAATACTTAGAATCAGATATATTCTCTTACTTAGTAAGACTTCGTAAAATAAAGCAACACATAAACTCAAAGGTTTTTATGTGGGTCCCAGATATAAATATTAAAGAAATAATAAAAGATGGGAAAGAACTAGACAATAACTATTTTAGAGACTTACTTGACATACCAAGAGATATAGATTTAAGTTTAAAATAATAGATAAAATAATAAACTAAATAATTTACATAACTATAAATATAAATAATAAAAAATATGTCATTTAAAAAAGACTTAACCAAATTTAAACCAAGGAAAGAGCAACGAGAAACTATGGAGTTTATAGATTCGGAGTATAAGTCTAATCCATTGAAGAAGTTTTTCCTATTAGATTTACCAGTTGGTACTGGTAAATCACACCTAACATTTATGATTACTGACTGGTATAGGAAAAATGTAAATAAAGCAACTAGAGTAGATGTCATAACAAATACTAAAATATTACAAGATCAGTATTCAGACACTTACGAATCAATAGCAAACTTAAAAGGAAAAGATAATTATGAGTGTGCCAGTTATGCTTGTTCATGTGCACAGGGATCTGAATTTAATAAACTTAACAAGACCAAGTGTGAAGAATGTCCTTATACATCTGCAAGAGAAAACTTTATAAATGGTGGCATATCTTTAAGTAATTTTTACCTTTATATTCTTTATGCTATGAACAACACAAAAGTAATGGAAAGGAGAAATTCTAAAGTTTTGATTGTTGACGAAAGCCATCAGTTTGACGATGTGATGTCTAGTTTTATCTCTGTAAAAGTGACACATGCTATGATCAAGCGATATAAGTTTTCACGACAAAAAGAGCTATTAAGAGAACTAGAATATGTTAAAGGTATTGAAAAATATGTTGATTTTCTACAATACCTAAGTAATGAAATAGTAGATACTATTGAGGGAATGGAAATGAACTTATCATCTGTTAAAAGAGACCAGAAAAAAGAAAAAAGAAATCTTAGACTAGATAAAGTTCTTAACAGTAATAAAAACCCAGATGTTAAATTAATGAACTTAATAACAGATCTTAAACAATTGGCTATAAAGATAGAACTTTTTTTAAAAGAATATAAAATAAATCCTGATAACTGGGTACTTGAAGCAATTTTTAATGAGAAGACTAAAAAGAGAGAATTATCATTAGAGCCTGTCTGGGCTTACGATTACCTTGATAAATATATATTTAGTCAATATGATATGGTGTTTTTGATGTCAGGGACAATTTTAAATAAAGAACTGTTTTGCAACCTAAATGGATTGGATGTTAAAAGAGCTACATACTATAATATACCTTCACCATTCAATGTTAAATCAAGGCCAATATTTTATATGCCACTTGGTAAAATGTCATTTAAAAATAAAGAACAAACTTTTAAAAATTACATACCTTATATTAAAAAAATACTTAATAAATATAAAGGTAAGAAAGGAATAATACATACAAATTCTTTTGAATTACAAAGATGGATACAAGAAAGTATTGAAAATCCAAGACTTATATTCCATGACTCGTCAAATAAGGATGAAATGCTTAAAATGCACAAAGAATCAAAAGAACCAACTGTATTAGTTTCACCATCTGTTGGTACTGGTGTTTCGTTTGATAATGATGATGCTAGGTTTCAGATAATTGCTAAAATACCATACCCATCATTGGCATCTAAAAAGAATAAACTAAGACAAAAGCAAAACTCTGATTGGTATTCATGGATGACATCAGCACTTCTACAACAAGCTTGTGGTAGAATAGTTAGGTCTAAGTTAGATTATGGAGATACTATAATAATAGATTCCTCTTTTGGAGACGTGATTAGATATTCTAGCAAATTCTTACCACATTGGTTTCAAAATGCGATAAAAACAATAAATGTTAAATAAAAAATGCCCTTAGAGGGCATTTTTTATTTTTTATCTTTTTTATTTTTCTTAGCTTTCTTGATTATAGAATCTTTCAAATGTATTGGTAATTTTTTTTGTTTAGCAGTTAAATACTCATCTTCATCTTTTTTAATGATTTCTGCCTTTAATTTCTTGGGTAACTTCTTTTGTTTATCTGTTAAAGATTCAACTACTTTATCACTTAACTTCTTTTTAATTTCTTCTCTTTTCTCGTCATTTAAATCTTCCTCACCTTCATCTGAGTACTGATCATCCATAAGTTCATCCTCTAGTTCTGATTCTTCACCCTCTTCGTTATTTTCACTATCTTCCATCCATTCGTTTTCATCTTCTTCTGAAAATCTTCCAAGGTCAAAACTTTCAAATGTTTTTAGGTGCTTCATTGCTTTTTATCTATTTTTTTATATAACATATATATTAATGTCTAATAACCATTTTTGTCATTTTGTACTAATATAGTAAAATATTTTAAAGGTTAATATAGTTAATATATAGTATATGAATAAAATAAAGAAATTTAACGAATATTCAAACATTGCCTCGATGGTCGATTGCTTTATGCATTCATTATACCAAATATCAGAAAAAAATTCTATAAGTGATGACATATACAATAAACACAAAGATAGTATAATATCTAAATTTAATATAGAATTAAAAGATTTGGGGATGTTTTCTGATAAAGTATCTATGTTTATGCCCATAATAAATGAACTACTATCTAACTGTGATAGAATAGAATTAGAAGAAGAAGTGTCTGTTATAGCATCAATTTGTACTTTTTATGTTATTTGCTTAGAATATGAGACATATCCAAATAAAGATGAGAATATACTGACAACTACTTCAAAAACACTATTGGAGGAATTGAAATTAAGAGGCGTTGGAAATGGTGTCATTAAAAAAATAATTAAGTCATTATATAGCATAAAGGACTTATTCTCATTTGTGTATAAAGATACTGATACTGATATAGATGAATTCTCTGATTTACTTAAAATAAAAGGATTATCAAATCTACTCAAAGCAACACTTAGTGTTATTAGCTCAAATAAATTTGATTATAACAACTGTCCAAAAGAACTTCTAAGCATAATAGGGGGTATTGAGTCTAGTGTGTCAAGGGAAGATATGAATAAATTATTAAAGTCTATAGACTCCGATGATGTGAATAAAGAACAAATAATAAAAAACACTAAACCAAAGAAAATAAATAAGTTTGATGTAGATTCTCCAAATGGTATAGGCACTGAATATAATGATTCAGAAATGATTAAAGAGCAGTAGTACTAAACAAACGGCTTTCCTAAAACTATAAAGGGGAAAGTACAATGATGAAAAATATAAATTTATTATTTCCAACTATCTTAAAAGTTGCTGTTAAAACAGTTAGCACGGATTTTGCTACTATTGATGATGAAGAATTAGACAAAATTAGAAATATTGTAAAGACAGAAAACAGAATATCTAAAATAAAATCAATACTAGAGGATAGCCAGTATGTAGAAAAACAAATAGAGGATAATAGTTCATACAAAGAACTTATGAAATCGGGTATATTACCGATTTCAACACACCCTTCTGGAAGCATATTCTACCTTGATTACATGTATGATAATACAAATAAATCTTAAAAACACAAAGATAGGTAAACTTAAATATCTTATCACGTATAATATTAAAATAGAAATATATGACACCACAATTAGAAAAAGTATTCTTCAGCTATATTCTTTCAAATAGAAAAAAATACTATGAAATAGTTAAACCATTTTTCTTTAAAAATTCAACAATTCAGTTTGTATATGAGGTTATGAGAAATTACATGCTTACATCCACTGAAACAAAGCCCCCTAGTAATAGGCAAATACTAGATATGGTATCATTAGAAGATAAAGAAGGTATCATAACAAAGCCTATGCTCAAATCTATATTAGATGTTAACCTAAGTGAATACAATGAAGTTAATTTTATACTTCCAAAGTTTAATGGATGGGTGCTGTCTAATAGAATCAAAACTGGAACAGTTGATGTCATAGAGGAAACTAGAAATTTGGATAACATATCAGACTTTGCACATGCTGTTGAATCTGCTAATAAAATAAAAAGTATTATCAATGAGATGTCATCTGTAAATTTTGTACAAGATGAAGATATGGGATCTGATTTTGATGAACCAGAAAACCATGTTCAAGATTCCTCAAGGTTTAAAGTAAAATGTGGATTCGAAACAATAGACCATATGCTAGGTGGTGGTTGGGATATCTCAACTTTGAACGTAATTATGGCTCAAACTAATGGTGGTAAATGTTTTTCTACTAAAACACTTGTAAACACTAGAGTCAAGGACACTAATATTATTAAAGAGATAGAAATCGGAGAACTATTTAATGATATTAGTAATCAAAATAGTAATAGCTAAATTGTGTAAAATAAAGAGAGGTATCTAAACTTAACAAATTTTACAAGTATAATAATCACACATAAATATAAAATATTAATGAATAGTAATTTTAAAATAATAGAAGCCGATTCTCTCTTAGAAGGTGAGTACGACAAACCATTATATGATAAGTTCGTAGAAGCTTATGGGGTTAATAATTTAGAAGTTGAAACACCACAAGGGTGGATTGATATTGAAGGAATTGGAAAAACTATTAAATATGAAGAATATAAACTAATCCTTGCTAATGGGTGTGAATTGATATGTGCAGATGACCATATACTATACAGATGTGATAATCTGAACTTTATTAGTAGGAAGTGTGACATAACAGAACTATTTTGTAAGAACTTAGAATTAGGTGATTTTATAATGACCAAAGAAGGCCCTGAGATGATAATGGATTTTGATAAGACTGGAAAAGAATCACATATGTATGACTTACAACTTGGTGTAGGTTCTGATAAAAAATACTACACTAATGGTATATTAAGTCACAACTCACTTTGGATGCAGAACTTTGCAGTAAAGAGTGCCAATAGTGGACATAACGTACTATACATTACACTAGAGATGAGTGAAAGAAAAGTTATGAAGAGGTTGGGTTCTATGCGTTTGAAAATACCTATAAATGATTATGATACAATATCAAAAGATACTGAACTCATAAGAAGGAAGATAAAGGGATTATCTAGTATATCAGAAAATGATTTATTTGATAAGAAGGTAGGTAAGATAATGACTAAGTTTTGGGCAGCTGGTACTGCAAATATTGATGACTTTGATTATTATATCCAAAAGTTAAAAGATAAGAGAGATATAAAAATAGATATGATTATAGTAGATTATATAACACTCATAGCACCATTAAAAGCACCAGGTGTTGATAGTCTCTATACTAAGGGTAAACAACTTGCTGAAGGTTTGAGGGCATTAGGGGCTAAATATTCATGCCCAGTTGTAACTGGTGTACAAGTAGCTAAAGATGCTTGGAATTCATCTGATATAACACTAGAAAGTGTACCAGAATCTAAGGCTATCGCAGAAACTGCCGACACATTTTTTGCAATAATAAGAACGGAAGAAATGAAAAGGCAAAACCTATTCAGATTTAAACTTCTTAAACAAAGAGATGGAGATTTTCTTAAATCACAGGTTAGACTAACATTAAACACGACATATCTAACATTAGAGGGTGATATGTTTGTTGATCAATAAATTAAAAAAAAGATAAAAAATGACTAGAAAAATTAAAGAGATTAAGGGACAGAAAGAACAGTTAGAAAACCACGAATATGACTTTATTGACGATGACGACAGTCTAGAAATATCCATAGAGATAAATGAAGATGATTTTAACATCTCTGACAATGATGAAAGTGTAGATTCTGATGATGTTGAGAATGACAAAAGTGTTGAAATATCTAAACATAAAAGTGAGGGTAAGCATTCTTTAAAATATGATTCCATTTTCAAGGGGAAAAAAGAAGAACCTGTAAGTGAAGATGGTCCAGATAATATCTCAACATCTGTTAAAGATAATATAGAAATAGACAAAACATCATCCTATTACAAGCAATCAGTGGACTATGAAGCTTATATTAGAGAAAAAAAAGTAAAGGAAAAAGTATATGATGTTCTTAAAAATAAGACTAGTCTTAGCTTTACATCAAATAGAAGAAAGCCTTCACGTATAGACTTTAATAAGTACTATAGGCTTATTAAAAAAGAACTAAATGACGAGAATTTTACCAATGTAGAATTATTTAATGAACTATCTGTATACTTTTCTGATAATTTATTTAATATGTTTAAACTATTAGATAATAAGTGGCGTACATCAATTATTGATGAATTACAAGAGCATATTGGAAAGGGTTCAAACTCTAAAGATGTTACAAACAGAAATATATATGAAGGAACTGAAATAGAGTTTCTTGTAGTTGAAAATTCAATATCTAAATTAATAACTGGTGTTGTTCTAGAAACTAACTATGAAGATTCTATTTACAGAGTTGACTCTTATGAGAATAAATATGATGTTGACTTAGAGGATATCACTAAGATTTTGAATAATACAAAGTACAAATATAATTTAAATAAATTAGATCATATAGATTTTTTATAGTCTAAATTATTAGTAATAAAAACTAGTTTAATTTTAAACATTATATGTTTGGGGAATATAAAATATTGATATATAAAATACATTAATAACAAAAAATAAATAATAAAGTATGATAAAGGTAGTAAAAAGAAATGGTAAGAAAGAACCAGTAATGCTAGATAAAATTCTAGATAGAATAGAGCAACAAACTTATGGATTAGATAGAAAATGGGTAAGTCCATTTGATGTTGCACAAAAAGTAATTGGTGGTGTTGCACCAGATATAAAGACCTCAGTCCTAGATAAACTAGCAACCGAGACAGCTGCCGCATTAGCTACTAAGCACCCAGATTATTCAATATTAGCATCAAGATTAGCTATAACTGCATTGCATAAAGATACGAAAAAATCATTTTCTGAAACGGTTAAAGATTTATACAAATATATAAATCCAAAGACAAATGAGAAATCACCAATTGTGTCTAAAAGTTTCTATGAGATTGTTAAGAAAAATGCAGATAAGCTAGACTCTGCTATAATACATACTAGAGACCATCATTTTGATTTCTTTGGTTTCAAAACATTAGAGAAGTCTTATTTGTTAAAAATAAATGGTGAAGTTGCAGAACGTCCTCAATATATGTATATGAGAACTGCCATACAAATATGGCAAGATAATATTGATAAAGTTATTGAGACATATAATACGATGTCTGAGGGGTATTACACACACGCTACACCAACTTTATTCAATTCTGGTACTAGGAGACCACAATTATCTTCTTGCTTCTTATTAGACACGGAAGATGATTCTATTGAAGGGATATTTAACACTCTTAAAGAATCTGCTCAAATATCTAAAAACGCAGGTGGGATAGGTATTAATTTCAATAATGTAAGAGCAAAGGGTAGTTATATAGCAGGTACTAACGGTACTTCGAATGGTATAATTCCTTTCTTAAAGATTTATAATGAAACTGCTAGAGCAGTTGACCAGTGCTTTACACCAGAGAGTAAAGTAATAACAGAGAGAGGTGTTATAAACATAAATGAAGTAGAAAGGGGTGACAAAGTCTTGACTAGTGATGGTGTTTATAATTCTGTCATAAAGAGAAAAGATTTTAATAAATCAGATGACTTTATAACAATTACAACAAAGAGTGGTGTTAATAGAGTTACTAAAGGTCACCAAATATTAGTTATTAGAGGTTTGGATAAAGACATATCTAAAGAAGCCATTAAAGAAGGGATTAAGCAAGGTGTATATAATGTAGAATGGATTTCTGCTAATGAATTAATGAAAAGTGATAAAATAGTAAAATACTAATATTTGTAGTTTAATATATATAGTAACAATCCTCTAGGGTTTGTAAAAAATATATTAAACTATAGTATGGTAAAGTGTAATACGGAAGAAACAATTAAAAAATTTAAAAAAAAGCATAGTAATAAATATAGTTATGAGTTAGTTAAATATAAATCAGCAATATCTAAGGTTAGTATAATATGTAGTAAGCATGGAATATTTGAGATAACGCCAAATAGTCATTTAAATGGTTCTGGTTGTAGTTTATGTGGTAGAGAAAGAACTGGTGAGAGCAAAAAGTCTGATACATCCTTGTTTGTAAAATCTGCTAATAGAGTACATTCTCATAAATATAATTATAATAGATGTACCTATATAACAAATTTAGACAATGTTACAATAACTTGTAAAAAACATGGCGACTTTTACCAACAAGCTAGAAAGCATTTATCTGGACAAGGCTGTAAAAAATGTGCTAATGAAAGCCAATATTGTAATTTCGTAGAAAAATGTGAGAAAAAGTATAAAGACTATTTATATAGTAAAGTAAACTACAAAGGTATGTGTAGTGATGTTATAATAACTTGTAAAAAACATGGCGATTTCAGTATTAAAGCTGCCAATTTTTATCATAAAGGAAGAGGTTGTAAATTATGTAAAACATATAATAAGTCTATTAAAGAAGGCGAATGGTTAGATGATATGGGGATAGATAACATCAATAGAAATGTGTATATTAATTTTGGTAAAAAGGTTTTCTGTGTAGATGGTATAGATAAGAAAAGAAAAATAATATACGAATTTTATGGTGACTTTTTCCACGGAAATCCTGAAGTTTATAAAAAAACAGATATAAATCCACTTCTTAAAGAAGAATATGGAAAACTTTATAAAAAAACAAAAGATAAAGAAAACATTATTATCTCAAATGGATATAAGATAATATATATTTGGGAAAATGATTATAATAAAAATAAAAATAAAAACGGAAAGTATGAAAGAAAACATTGAAAGTGGAACAGAATGGATTGAAGATCCTGTTGATTTAAATCTAATTATAGACAATTTAGATTTTGAAGGTATAGAGGATATATCAATTAATAAAATAGAGAATCAAAATGTTCATGATCTAGAGATAGAAAATCAACATAATTATATTGTTGATGGGCTAGGAATAGTTCATAACGGTGGAGGTAAATAAGCGTATGCTTCCACTTTAAAAAATTTGGAGAATTGCTGGGAAATTCTTAGAGTTATCATTACTACAACATAAAGAGTAATCTTAAGTGTGAAAGTTAAAAAAATGATAAATTGGACAATCAGCAGCCGCCTTTCTTAGGGATAAGAAAAAGGTTCAACGACTAATGAGAGTAATGTAGACCACAAGAAATCAACACGAGCACCAAACACAGAAATGTGAAGATATAGTCTGATCTTGTATGAAAGTATAAGAAATTAGGATAAAGACCCTAATGATAACAAAGTAAATGAAACGCAAAGGAAGTATAGCCATTTATATGGAACCATGGCATGCTGATATTATGGAGTTCTTAGATTTAAGAAAAAACCAAGGTAAGGAAGAAATCAGGGCTAGAGATTTATTCCTAGCTATGTGGATGAATGACCTATTTATGGAAAGAGTTGATTTGGACAAAGATTGGTCTTTGATGTGTCCTAACGAATGTAAAGGATTGGGTGATACTTATGGTGATGAATTTCGTGAGTTATACCTTAAATATGAAAGTGAGGGAAAATATAAAAAGGTTGTTAAGGCTAGAGAAGTTTGGAATAAAATCTTAGAGTCTCAAATAGAAACTGGTACACCTTATATACTCTATAAAGATACTATTAATGAGAGGTCTAATCAAAAGAATATTGGTGTTATCAAAAGTTCCAATCTTTGTCTAGACGGTAGTAGCTTGGTAAGATGTAAGATTAATGGTGTTGAAGAAGAACTTGATATGGTTACTATAGATGGTTTGTTTAAAGATGGTAAGGTAATAGAAGTTTTATCTAGAGATGTTAAGAATGGTCTTGATGAGTGGTGTCTAGTTGAGAATTCAGGAATGATAAACAATAATGCAGAAACAATTAAAGTAACAGACAAAGAAACTGATAACTTTATAATATGTACAGAAGATCATAAAATATGGACTGAAAACAGAGGATATATTAAGGCAATTGATTTAAACGTGGATGATATAGTTAAAATTATGGAATCATAAATATCGGCAAATAAAATTATCAGAAACACACATAATTAATATATAAAATAAAAATAATTATGTGTGTTTCTTCTAATTACTTATATATTATCACTGATACAACAAAACCAGGTAACTATGAGTTTGGTAACCTTAAGTTTCAGTTCTTACCATTCTACGTTGGTGTTTCTAATACAGAAACCTATTACAAAAGGGAAGACGTGCATATAAGGTATGCTAAAATTAAAAAAGATGTTACCAAAAATAAGTATAAGATGAATATAATAAACAAAATACTTAAATCTAATAAAGAACCACATATATATAGATTATACGAAAATTCTACAAGAGATTTTATATTTAAAAAAGAAATTGACCTAATACTAATGATTGGTAATAGGTTTGATAAAACAGGACCACTAGTGAACATATCAAAAGGTGGTGAAGGTGGTGATACTTTCACAAACAATCCACGCAAGGAAGAAATAAGAGAGAAGCATAGGTTGAATGCAATAGGATCTAAAAATAACATGTATGGTTTACCGTTGGAAAAAAGACCATCTCATATTTCAAAACTAAGTGGGACACATTGGAATAAGGATAGTGTTGTAAGCGATTCCACTAGAAAGAAACTATCAAATAAGAGCAAAGGTCATAATAATAACAAGTCAAAATTTACACTATTATTTGATAAAGATTTCAATTTTATAAAAGAATTTGAATGTTGTATGTATATAGCAGAACATATAGGATCAACAAAAAAAGCTGTTTCAACAACGGCAAGGAGAAATTCGAAAAAAGAAATCCCTTATCACACAACAAAAGAATTCTTTATTATATATAAAGAGGACTGGGAAAATAAATTTAAACATAAAGAGGAAGAAATTAAAGAATTTCTTAGAACTTTTAGAAAAAATAAAAATCAATTTTAATAAAAAAATAAAAAAATAAAAAAGCATGATAAAAATAGAAAGAGTAAAAAATAGACCTGTTTATGATATTACAGTAAATAAAAACAATAATTTTTATGCAAATAACATATTAGTTCATAATTGTGGTGAGATAGTAGAAGCCACGGGAATTACAAAAGCACAAAAGCCTATATTGGAAAACAAGGAACTTTTAGAAAAATTAAATCTAGGAGAGTTTTATGGCAAAGAAAGTGTTAATGAGACTGCTGTTTGTAATTTGGCATCTATTGCACTACCTAAGTTTGTGAATAAGAATAAAACATATAATCATAAAAAGCTATACGAAACTGCTTATACTGCAACTGTAAATCTAAATAATGTAATTGATTATAATTATTATCCTTCTGAAAATGCTAAATTTTCTAATATATTACACAGACCGATTGGTTTGGGTGTACAAGGATTAGCAGATGTATTTTTCCTAATCGGAATTCCTTATGACTGTGATGATGCTAAAGCACTTAATAAAGAAATATTCGAAACTATTTATTACGGAGCTTTATCTGCATCGAATGATTTGGCTAAGGAACAAGGAACATATGAGACTTATAAAGGTTCTCCTTTATCAGAGGGTAAATTTCAGTTTGACTTATGGGGTGCTACACCAACAAAAAGATGGGATTGGGAAAAGCTAAGAGTTAAAATATTAGAGCATGGTGTTAGAAACTCTTTAACTACGTGTGTTATGCCGACCGCTTCGTGTTTTACTAGTGATGGTACTATATTCACAGAGGATGGTGTAAAGTCTTATAGAAATATAATGAATGATATGGATATAGATTGGGAGAAAATAGAAGAAACCAATGAGCAAGGATGGATTAAATTTAAAACACCATTAATGGTAGAAACTAGATTTGGTCTTAGAGAGTCTAATAAAATATTCTACAATGGTCATAAGGAAGTTATAGAAATCGAATTAGAAGATGGGAACATATTTAAATGTACTGAAAATCATAAGTTCTTAGTAGAAAGGGATGGTGCTGATGAATGGATTACTGCTAATGATTTAGTAGAAAGTGATGAGATTGTTGAAAGTAGCCTAATGCTCGAAAATACGAGGGAGTAGGCATAGGACAAGGCATCACTTTAATATATAAATAAAAAAGTATTTATGGTTAAAGTGATGTCTAAGTCTTTCTCTTCAAAGCGAATGTTTTTAAAAAAATTAAAAGGTGTGAAAATAGTTGAAAGTGATATAGAATGTGGTATAGATGAATTATTTGCGTGGTATGGAATACCAGAGAGTATAAATTTATGTAAAAAAATTGACATAATAAACCTAAAATTAAATAATAACATCGATGATAGGCAGTTAAAAACATATTTAAAAAAATCATTAAATACTTTTGAAATTAAAAGGTTTTTATCCTATATTGAATATAAAAGTAATAATCCTAAAGATGTTAGTTCAGAAAATTATTTTAAGTTAGTATATGGTAAAGGTTGGGAAAATTATAAAGACAAGAAAGCAAAGGATAGAAAATCCCCATATGACTTAGAGTATGTTGCCAAGTCCAATAATATATCAACTGATAAAGCTAAATGTAAGATATCAAAAATGAAATCAGACAAAGCAACTAACCTAGTTGGATTTATAAGAAGACATGGTAAAGAAAATGGTGAAAAAATGTTTCAAAAATTTCAATTAACTAGCAAACATACATTAGAAAAGTATATTAACAAACACGGAAGTATCATAGGATTAGAAAAATGGAATAAGTATTTGTTGGTTAAATCAGAAACTTCAGCATTTAATAAAAATTTTTGGATTAACAAAGGATTTACTAAAAAAGAATCAATCGCTAAAGTCAGAAAAATATCAGACAATAGTAGTTTGAAATATTTTATAAATAAACATAATGGTAATATAGATGTTGCAAAGACTGAATTTATCAAATTTATTAGGAAAAAGGGTGTAAATTTCAATAATGCAAGTAAGGAGTCATTAACTTACTTTAATAGTTTGTATAAAAAACTAATAGAATTTGGTATATATGATTGTGATATACACTTAGGTGCATTTGGTAAAAATGAGTTATGCCTTTTCTATGAAGATGGTTGCTATCTTTATGATTTTGCTATAAAAAGTCATAAGCTAATTATAGAATATCACGGTGAGAGATGGCATCCTAACCCTGATAGATTATCTGATAAAGAATGGAATTCGTGGAAATGTATTGCTAGTGGTATCAGTGCAAATGAAAAGCATTTAAGAGATAGGCATAAAGAAAAAGTGGTATATGACAATGGTTTCAAATTACTAGAAATATGGTCTAATGATACATATAAACTTAATTGTTATAAAATAAATAACTTTTTAGAAGAAAATAATATAAAAATAAATAAATAATTATGAAAATAAAAAAGATTACAAAATCACAAACGACTAAACCTACATGGGATATAGAAGTAGAAGATGTTCACGAGTATCTAACTGGAAATATGTGTGTGTCACATAATACTGCACAAATACTAGGTAATGAGGCATCTTATGAAGCACAGACCTCTAATATGTACTCTAGAGGAACATTATCAGGTACATTTATTATGGTTAATAAGTATCTTGTAAAAGAGCTAGTTAAACAAGGTATATGGGATGATAATATAAGAAAGAAAATTATAACAGAAAATGGTTCTGTTCAAAACATACCAGAGATACCTACAAATCTTAAAGAGATATTTAAGACAGTTTATGAGGTTAAGCAGAAGGATGTTATTGACATGTGTGCTGATAGGGGGGCTTTTGTTGACCAAACACAATCTATGAATATTTTTATGGATTCTCCAAACTTTGCTAAGCTAACTGCTATGCACTTTTATGGATGGGGTAGAAGAAAATTCTTAAAAGACGAAAGAGGTCAAGATGTTATACCAAGTGGTGATAATATAGAAATTATTTATAATGAAGATGGTACTCCTAGATTTTATAGAGATAAAAAATCTTGTCTAAAAACTGGTATATATTATCTAAGGAATAAAGGAGCAGCTGATGCTGTTAAATTTACTACTAAGCAAGTAACAGAAGAAGTTAAAGTTGATGAATCAGAAATGTCACCAAAAGAATTCCAAACTATGGTTGAAAATTCTAGAAATGCACAAGATGATGATGACTGTTTAATGTGTGGTTCTTAACATTTAATTACTAAGCAAGACAAAAACTCTCAATATAATATATTGAGAGTTTTTTATTTCCATATGTTTTCTAAATCTATCCTAGCATTAACACCTACTTCTTTTCCATCTTTAATTAAAGAATATTTGTTAAAATCTTTGAAAACATTTAGTATTTCCATCATTTTTATAATTTCTTTATGTTCTATATCCTCATTAAATATCTTAACTAAGTTATCTACCTCATCGTATGATAAGTTTCTTTTATCTTTGAGAAAATGTGTGAAGTCATAGAATAAATCAGAATATTTATGACCCTCTCCGTTTATTTCTTTTTTGAGTAAAAATTTACTGAGAGATGTTTCAACACCTATTGTTGGCAGGGAATAGATATAGTCGTTGATTTCAAAACATTTATCTTTATTGTTGTACATAGACATTGTGTCATTGCTTAAATTTATGTAGTTAAAATTCTTATGGCTAAACTCAATATATTTACTCTCTATTGTATCTTCATCGATATAATCAAATCCTATTTTTTTACCAATCGTTAGTCTAACTATTTCAATGAAGATAAAAACTATATCTATGCTTCTTATATCTCCAAAATTATATCCTTTTTGAAAAGTTATATTGTTTATAACAACGGTTTTTATTTTAGCTATTACCATAGATATATCATCTTTTATAAAATTACTCTCATACATTTCTATATCTTGTATACTAGCTTTTCTGATTTTCATACTGAAGTCATCTTGATAGAACAGACCCAATGAAGGCAATGTTTTTAATTTAATTACTTTTTCGTTTCCAAAAAATTTTTGTGAAAATTGTGCCAATTCCATTAATATTTTAATTTGGCTTATATATTATTTAAACAAATCTTTGTTAGTATTAAACATTTATTTTTTTTTGTATATAATAATAAAATAATATATAACTATGTCAATAAACGTAAGAAACTCACAACTAACACAAGAAACTATTGAATCTATAAACCATCTTATTGATGAGGATATAAATGCAACTGTTGCTTTTAAACTTATGAGAATAATCAAAGAATTATCTTCTATTGTTGAGGATAAAAATAAGCTAGAGAAAAAGATTTTAGATAAATGGGTCAAAAGGGATGATGAAGAAAATCCTATAGTAGGCAAAGACCAAGATGGTAAAGAGATAGAGGGATCGGTAGAACTAAAAGACCCTAAATCATTTACTGAGGAAATGGAGAAGTTATCACTTATGGAAAATGAAATAGGATTTGATAAAATAAAATTTGAAGACCTAAATTTAAAGACTGCTAAAATAAAAGATTTGATGAAAATTGAATTCTTATTTGTATAAAATATATATGGAGTGGCATTTTTAATATATAATAAAAAATATATTTATAATGCCAAATACATATAGTATTTTCATAGGAGAAGTAATAGAGAGTACTAGCAAAGAAGATTTATTCGGATTGTTAGAACTTCTACCAGATAATACACAAAAGTTAATTAGTCCAAGAGATGCTAGGGATGCTTTCCTTACGACTTGGGCCAATTCTACTTTTAAACTCACCTCTACTACTAGTCAAAATGAATACATAGGTATAGATACTGGGAACCCAGTAAATAGAGATGTAAAGACTAAAATATTACTAGGTAAAAGGAGCGTGGGATCATTCAATATAATGAGTGATGCTCTTTTAAACACAACAGATACCGATGTATTTTTCTTCAATACTAAAAAAGATAATGCTAGTCAAGATAAAACTAAAATATCTATATTAGCAGGAACAAATAGATTATTATATCCAAACTCACCATATTTAGAAACAGTTAGAGAGGAAGGCTCTGATGTCCTAAGCTTTAATATAGTAAATCCTAATCCACTTGGTACTTTAAATATATCATCATCTGATATAGTTAATATTAATGGGATATCGTTTCCTACAATTGATGATAATAGCACAGATGCACAAAATGGTAAGATACTTAAATATTCTGGGATATACCCATTTGGTAGTTTAGAATGGGCTGAACTAGAGGCTGGTGATGTACAAATTGGATCTCCTGGTTCAGAAACAAACATATATGGTAGTCCAGTTAATCTGAACGGATTTTCATTAGAATTTATAGAAAATGATATAGTCCCAGAGGATATAGGAGATATTAAACAAGGTGAGAGTTTCCCAGTTAATTCATTTGATGATAATGGGGATTTGGCTACACCACAAGACTGGCCAATATCAGAAATACTTAGAAGAGTATTATATCCAGAAATAGATCCAGAATTAGAGTTTGATTTAAGTCCAAGTAATAATAAATATGTAGAAATCGGTGATACTAATACCAAGTCTTTCACATTTTCTATAAAATCATTTCCTAGAAAGCCTTCAGAAAGAGTTTCAAGTTGGTTTATAAGAAATATACCTAATACTGGTGCGTGGAACATTATAACACAAGGTGGACCATTATCAGATATACCAGGAGACACATTCAGTAGTTCTATCACAACACAGATAAATAGACAATTTACTGGAGAATTTGAATATGAACTATTGGTTTCTACAAGGAGTGATTTAACATTATCACCTAGCAACAGTATAATTGGATATGATTATAAAAAAAGAATAACACTAGAATCAATAAAGCCCTTTTTTAACATAATAACTAATGATTCTGCAATAATATCTAGCTTATCTACTTCATTATCAGGCTCATTACCACCTAATAGTGTAACACCACAAACACTTAAATTAGTTATAGAAAACGTAAATGTAATTAAAACAGTGGATAGCTATCCGACTAACGGTGGTAGTCTTAATCTTTCATTTGATGGACAAGGTTATATCATATTCGCACAATCAGTCATATATCCACCTGTTAGACAAATAAAAGATGATAATGGATTTGTTATTTATGATATAAATGATTTAGCACTAAGTTCATTTCAAGTAAATACTATAACATCATCATCACCATTTACATACTATGGTGGGTTTAGAGTATATAAAAGTATTTATATGGTAACTAGCAATTATACTTTTAATCTACAAATAATATACTAAATATGCCAATTTATACTTTAAATAATTCAACTATAACAGAGAGTTCAACTTATGATTTAAGTAATTATGACCAAAAGATAGATTTACTCACAACACTTTTTGATAATACCACCAATCAAATTAAGCCAAGACCATTAAGGGATGCTATATTATCTATTTGGGCAAATACTGCATTTAAGGAAACAAAAGTTGGTGATATGACTTATATAGGCATTGATACACTAGACCCAAGAACAACTGGTGATAGAAAAGATGCTAAGTATAAGATATTATTAGGCAAGAGGTCATATACACCGAATGGAGAATCTTACTCTGAATCAAATGATATATTAACAGAGGATTTACTAGAAAGTGATACGGATATATTCTTTTTTAATACAAAGGATGATTTGGGTGATCAAAACACTACTAAACTATCATTTTTAGCTAGCACTGATAGCGAACTTCATATAAATGCACCTTATCTATCTACTCAGTACGTAAGTGGCATAGAATCACTAACATTTAATATAGTAAATAAAGGTGTTATAAACTTAGTGTCAGAAAACAACACATATATAAATAACTTAGGATTTCCCAAAGCTTCCGATAGTAATTCTTTAGACCTAGATAATAAACTCTTAGTTTATAGAGATGGGAACTTTATGTGGGAAGATTTTACATTGTTTTTAGACAATGTTGGTATGACTGGTTCTGAGTTAAACATATATGGTGATGTAAATATAAATGATTATAGTCTAGATTTCACTGATAGTAGAAAGCTCCCTATTGATTTTGGTGGACTTAACCAAGGTGAAACCTTTGGTTCTAATAGCATAACAGAAATGCTCAAAAGAATGATATATCCAAACCAAGCACCTACTGGTTCATTGGTGTTATTACCACCATTTGATAATGGAATTGCCGAGGTTGGCACATTTCCAAATCCAATGATAGAATATACCATAGTTAAAAAGACCTCACCTACTATAACAACTATATTAAGTAATATGAATCCTAGTTTTTATCCACCAATAGAAGGGATTCCTTACAAGACTATTATTGGTGTAGCAAGTGCAATAGTTATATCACCAATCAATACATCAACACAGAATTATAAGATAATAGTAAGTGATTCTAATCAAGAAAATACAGATGATGTTTCAATAAAGGGTGTATATCCAATTTTCTATGGTATAGATACAATTACATCAATTACAAATTCCAATCTATCTTTTTTAGACAAATTAGTAGAAGATAAGAGTAATAAAAATATTAACATAATTGGCGAAGGAAATATCTATTTTTTATATCCAGTTGAATATGATGAGTTGGTTGATATTACTGATTCTGATGACAATTCTATAGATTATGAGTCTGAGATAATATCTTATTCATCACCACTAGGTTACTGGGCATCAAAAGATTATTACATATACTACTCAACAAATTCTTATAGCCTAGAGACTCCTACTGAATTTAAATTTAAATTCAGTTAAAGATAGAATAAAAAAATATATATATACCATATGTCGACACCATTAATAGATAATTTTGAATTAAAAGTAAATAAACCAATAGACAATAGATTTGTTGTTGGACCTGATAGTTTTTACACCACAAGAGACTCAATAACTAATAAATATGAGGGATTAAGAGTCTGGGATAGTAACGTTAGTTCTTCATTTTTCTGGAATGGTTCAGAATGGGTAGAAGAAAATCAATCAACAGGTGTTGTTAATGGAACAGTTGGGAGGATTGGACTTTTCACATCAACCAATACAATTGGTGATTCGATTATAACACAAGATGTGAATAGAATTGGTATAGGTAGACCACCACTAGCGGGATTTGGATTAGCAGTGAATGGTGGTGTAACTATAAGTGGTGATGATTTGTATATAGCAAGGAATTTGAGACATGTTGGGGATCCTCAATCATATCTTGCTTTCTCAGCTAATAACACAATAGATCTTATCACATCTAATATTAATAGGATGAGAGTAACACCAAGTGGTAATATAGGTTTTGGTATAACTAATCCTAGTGCAAAAGTACATGTTGCTGGTAATGTTAAAATTAGTAATAGCAATAGTGGAAGCCCAATAAGTAATATAATAGATTTGACATATCCTTATAATCCTACTGCAACAAAAAGAGAAAGTTATGTTATACTAGGTAGAGATTCTGATGTTGAATATAAATACAGAGTAGGATCAGTTTCAGAAAATTCAAATGGGAATTTTGGTAGATTTGTGATAGATGAATTAATCAATGGGAATTGGGAAAGGTCTTTGACCAAAACATCACTTAGTGAGGGTGATCGTTACGGTATAGGAACAGTTAGTCCCGAAGAAAAAGTACACGTTGTTGGAACAACTAAATCCACTAATTTTAAAGCTGATAAAGGATATTACTCTTTTCAAGCACCTTCTACAAGCAATACAGATAATGAAAAATGGTTAAAGGTTTTTAGTATTAGCTACTCATCTTTTAGCAGTTTTAATTTTACACTGAAAATAAATGGTGGTGGTAATAGTAATAATACTAGTATAAATACAGATGTTTATATAAGTTTCAAGCGACAAAACTCCGAATCAAGAGTATATGCTAATATATCCAACTATGGAGAGACACAAATAAAACCAACAGAAGATTTTAGAATAATTAAGGAAGTAACAGGTACTAACCAAGGAAGGATATACATATACCACAAAGTCGTCCCAACATTTACCGCTTGTATTTATACAATATTGGGTAAAATAGATGCAACGGTTGAAGAATACCTAACATTCGAAGGCACATCACCTAATATTCCAGATACAGCATGGACAGAAAGAATAATATCATCACCAATTAACCACAAACCTTCAGATGCAAAGATGTCATTAGTGCCATTAAGAACTATTGTAATGTTTTCTGGTAGTGATGCACAAGTTCCAATTGGGTGGGAACTATGTGATCTTAGCAGAACAGTTAATGGGATATCAATACCAGATCTTAGGGGTAGGTTTATTGTTGGTAAAGATACTAGAACAGGCTCTGGTTATACATTTACTGGAGCAGTAGGTGGTGATAAGGAAGTGACTTTGAATAAAGATCAGATGCCAATACACAAACACAGTGGAACTGCTCAAAATGCGGGGGGGCACCTTCATACTGTAACGGTGCTAGATCCAATCACAGGTTCGCCTGTCGCTGGTTATGCGGGTAGTAATGATTATCAATTGAGGAACAAGACTGTTAACACCAGCCCAATTGGATCTCACTCTCATGATCTTAACGTTCAAAACGAAGGTGGTGGGCAAGCACACGAAAACAGACCACCTTATTATACACTTGCTTATATAATATATGTAGGTGAATAGTTAACTTAAATTAGTCTATTTTTTCAAACCACCAATTAAAGTAAATATAGTTATCATCGACTAGGTTATAGTAATTATTATCGTGCTTTATAATTATCTTATCATCGTGTGAACGTATTAGTTCTATTTCTATCCCTTCTGACATTATTAATTGCTTACCTGTTTCTACCGAGTAGCAAGTAACCTCATCATTAATTAGTTTATAAATACCTGGTTCTGGTTTTAACCATTTTTTAACTGTTTTTATTATTATCCCAGTTATTTTAATAACCCACTCTTTTGGTTGATAAAGGTCAAGGTCATTAAAAACTTCTGACTTGAAATTAGGTTCTGCACCTAAAACATTAGATATTTTCCCCCAATACTCATCTTCGTCTATTATAAAAGAAACATAAGCATCATAGTGTACGCTATTAGCCCTTAATATTCTAAGAATTTTCATACTAACTATATCTTGGTCTTCTAATGCTAACTTACTTCTTAAACTAGAGTATGCAGTAGTTCCTTTTAGAGTGAATAGAATATCATCAATTCTAGACATCGCTTGTCTTAATCCGTCTTGATGCTTATCAAAAGCGTTTGTAGATAATTGTGGATTATCCACATGTGCTGCTGGTCTAACAGAATCAGAATTGAACCTTTGCATATTAAATTCTGTAAATTCTAGTATTAGCCTATTTCGTCTTTCCATATTTAATATATATTAAAAATCAAACCTTTAATTATGAAAATAAAGAGATTTAATGAATCACAAGAAGATATAAACATATCAACACAAAGAGTTGGTGAGATAATAGAAGATATGAACAATATGTTATCAAATCTAGATGATAAAAATAAAACATTACAGTCATATACTAATGAGTTGTCCAACTATAAGAGTTCTTCTAAAACAAGTAATGACCAAATAGATGATTCTATAGTAGCTTTAGAAATTTCAATAAAGAATAACGAGGACACAATTGATAAGATTGATACAATTATATCTAACCTATTAAATTATAATGATAATGGTAGGGATTTCTTATATTCAGAAAACTAATACTATTTAGTGAATTTAAGTTTATAAAGTGTTCTGTATACTAAGCATACAATATCATCAACTAAACTATGTATGTGTGTATCTTCTTCTGAAAAACATTGTTTAGCATGTTTTATATAGTCTGCCACTTCCTCAAAATAAACTACAAAATCCTTAGTTCTTGTTTCATCAGTATCTATTGACTCATATGAACCAATAACACCGTACTGTCCTTGATATACTTCAATTGTATCATCTAATAAGTCTAATATATCTTCGTAATAATCCCCAAGTGCTTTATGTGCAGCATTTGAACCTTCCTCACCCCTTACTTGTAAGTGATAAACATGTGCCATCTCTCTAGATTCGAATATTTTTGAGAAAAACTTTATGACATCACTATCACCATCTTGAATTTCTTCTTGTTCTACTTGTGTAGCTTCATCAGTCTCATTATTTTCTAAATCCTCAACTATTTTAGTTATCCTAGATTTTTTTATTTGTGAAAATTTTTTCATAATTTATTATTTTTTTCTTATTAGTTCATATATATCGCTTAACTTAAAACCTTCTTCTTTCATATCACTAAACCATTTGTATTTATCAAACTCATTAGCTTCTTTTTCTGAAAATTTACTATTCCATTTTTCAATTAAATCATTTGGGTCTTTTTCTACCTCTTTCTTATCCACCTTCTTAACATCACTATCTATTAACAATATTTCATAGGTTTCTACATTATCAACTGCTGCTAATATATAATCTGCTTGATAACCAGCTTCTCCTTCATTTTCTGCACTTAGCATTAATTCTATAGTTGCATCTATTCTATAAGATTTATCAATTTTACTTTCTAGTACTTTTGTAAATTTCTTCATATCATATATATTAAAAAAATAGTTCCTTTTTCTGTAATAAAGCAAGAATAATTATTTAATATATAAGCTATACAAAAAATTACATAATATTATGAAAAATATAAAAAAGTTTGAAGCATTTGTACAACAAAGTAGTCCTAATAGACAACCAGAGGTTGATCCAGGTGTAAAACCAGGCAGAAGGATTAGTCCATCTAAACCAGGACCAATTAGAAGAGATAAGCCAGGAGTTAGACCAAGTCCTAAAGCTAGTGAAAAAGAACCAGTTAAAGCAACTGAGAAAGACGTTATAAATAAGTTCGTTGAATTAACAAACCAAAAAAAATAAAAAAAAATGATTAAAAAATTTGATAAATTCCTAGAGGAAGTTAGTATTGAAGGAAACCCTGGCATACCAGGCGAAGGTGGTAAGCAAGAAGGAGATGTAGATTATCTAAAAAATATGGAACGAGATGCCAGAGCTAAGTATGGTGCTGGTGCTGGTGAAAATCCTGGACCACATATTGGAAGAATAATGGGATTAGTTGGACAGTCGTCTAGACTCATTATACCACATAAAGAAGCATTAGAACAATTGGCTGAAAAGGTCATAAGAAATGAATTTGGTGATATTCTAGATGGTGTTGATTTAGATATAAAATTTGCAGAATCTGGTGATGATGTTGCAAAATTTATGAGTGAAGAAGATGAAGAAGAGGAAGATGAAGAAAAAATGCAAGAGATAAAAGACAAAGACCTTATTAATAAGATACATAAGGCTAAACTTGCCAATGTATTAATACAAGGGGAAGCCAAGAATACAAAACACATTCTTAATTTACCAGAAGTAAAAGAAGAAATAGATATTATTTTTGGCAATAATTCAGATAGAATATTAAAAATTTGGAATGATATTACTAAGCTAGCAGAGAGATTAGATTGGTTAATACCAGTAGATGCGAAAGCTAATATGATGGAAAACCAACCTGGTGGGATGGCTGGTGCTGTAAAGGTTGACTGGGTAAAGAAGGAAAAGAAAGAAGAAGAAGAGGAAGAAGAATTAGATATAGACAAAATTATAGGTAGTGATGAGGATGAAGTGGAAGAAGATATGGATGTTGAATACACACCTACTATAAAGGCTAGGGGTATAGACTTCCCAATGCTATTACATGAAGCGGTTAAGGGTATATTAGAACTTATAGCATCGATTTATCAACCAGGTGAAGGAGCTAGTGAAAAGGAAATGTCTGATGCTAGGACTGTGAAATTTAACGTGTCTACTTTTCAGGATGAAGCAGAGGATTTTAGAACTGGACCAGAGGTTGCTAGTGCTTTAAGAGATTTTATAAACGAGAGTCCTAGGGCTAGTTATAGTAGAGTTATGAGACTTTATGTTTATGGTAAAATGTTAGATCCTAATTATATGACAGAAGAGCAATTTCTTAAATTATTTAGAGGTATTCTTAACGGAAGTAGTGATGCTAGAACAAAAGTAGATCAGATTGTTAATGAAATAGTTTCTGAATTAAAAGAATATGAGTCTGGTGAAGTTATAGGACATGATGACAAGGATGATGATTCAGGTTTAGATTATGATGCACTTGGGATGACGAAGCCCGATGAAAGTGAGCAGTCTGACTATGACAGAGAAGATTTAGATTCTATGTCAGAAAAAGATTTATTAGCACTAATGGACGATGCTTTGGATTCTGGTAATACTAAGAGAATGGAAGATATTGGTTCTGTTTTGAAACAATTTTATAACGAGAGTATTACTACACAGATTTACTTAAAAGAATTAAATATGATTAAGGAAAACCACCAATATAGAAATAAAAAATAATAAAAATGAAAGTACATAATTACAAAGGTTTTAGAAATGAAAGCAAACACGAAGTATTAGAACCTATAAACGAAAACTTAGATAGGGCTAAAAAGCTTATAAAGGAAAGAGAGACTATTAAAATAGCAGCAAAAGAACTTAACTTACTTTCTGATGATTTAAAATATAAGATGGAAGAGGGTGATATAATTACACTTAGGTTAGAAGATTTCCCTAGAGAAAGTAGAGGAGATTTAGCTTATAAGATGAAAGGTGTTAAGATGAAGCCAGATGAACTTAAACAACTTGAAAAGAGTCCTACTTTTAAAGAACTGAGAGAGATTGTTGGGCAAAAGAACCTTGGATTCATGTACAACTTTGCATATATGTTTTATATAGAAAAAGCACCATTAGAGGATCTTAGAGATTTATCAGATAAGTTAAAAGAATACAAGAGTTTGCTTCCTAGGTTATCAAAAATGCCAGAAATTGGTAGAAATTTTGATGCTAATTTTATCGATGATACTTATATAGATAATAGCACACCAGATACCGAAAGACCACTCACAAATTTTGAGACAATAACTGATGCTATGACAGAACTTGGGAAGTATAAAAGAGTTAAGATTGTACTAGATAGTTTGCCCAAAAAGATGAGAGATCAGTATGATACTGCACCAAAACTATTGAAGAATGACATGGATGAAATTGCTAGGGGATTTCTTGAAACTGTTAGTGATGATGAAAAAGTTAGGGCTAAAGTTTGGCGGAATTTCTTTGGGGGTATGATAGAAGACACATATAAATTTACAACAGATGGTGATATTAATCCTACATTTGGTAAAATGGTATATTCAAGTCGTATTAAAAAGTTTGAAAAAGAGCCAAATCCATTAAAAGCTTTTATAATAGATGCTAAAAAACATCTCAAAACATCAGTAGTTAATATTGATGAGCGTGAATCTAGGCTTAAAATCATAAAAAAAACAAATGATAGATTTGGACAAATGGGATGTGAATTGATTTTGGATGATAGTGGTATAATCATTGTCATTGTGTTTTCATTCCCAGCTAATAATATGTTAAACGCACATGCTGGAGACCACTGTATAGTTAGTGCACAACACCACTGGAATCACTATGTTGGTGAGTTTAATAAACAATATTATATCTATAACACCAACATAAGCAAAGTAGAAAATTTATCTACAATAGGTGTTAGTATTGAGCCCGATCAAGGTATAAGTTCTGCTGCTTGTCAAGATGTTCAAAATAATCCCATACGTAATAGATTTAGAGCTATTCTTAACTCATGGGAGAATGAATATGACTTAGATTACAAGCTATTTGATATATTACAACCAATGAGTGAAGAAGAAGTAGATAAAAGAAAGAGAGCAAAAGAAGCAGATAGAGAAATAATAAAAAAGGGATTATCAATAGATGATATCAAAAGGCTTGTAACAGAAGATGGTGCTGACATTAATAAAAATTCCTCACAAGCCTTAATTAATGCAACTGAAGATGGTGATTATGAGAAAATTAAACTATGCTTAGAGTATGGTGCATCACCTAATCTAGCATCTGGATCAAATGCAGCAATATCAAAAGCAAAAGACTTTGATACTGTTAAGTTACTTGTTAGCTATGGTTCGGATTTAACCACTAATGTACTTAAAGGAATAATAAATAATCCAGAGGCTCTACAATACTGTTTTGATGCTGGATTAGATCCTAATATGTCTAACTCAAGACCATTAAGAGAATGTATTAAAGGAACCTGGAAAAGCAAAGAAAACTTAGGCGATGCATACGTAGAATCTGCTAAGGTAATATTAGACCAACCAGAGGTAATAGAAAATGTTAAGAGAACAATAGATATTATGATTAAATACGCAGTTAATTATGGCAGAATTGGTATATTAGAATTGATGAAAAGAAAAGGCTTATTTACTAAATTAACCAACGAACAAGTAGAAACCTATGAAAAATGGCTTGAACAAGGTGGGAGAATAACACCAGAGTTAGCAGATGAAGTTCTTGAATATATATCCAAAAATATGTATGAGTAGAAACTCTATATTAAAATAAAAAACTCACATTAAATGTGAGTTTTTTTGTTCTAGTACCTTATATATGAGGTAAGCATCATTACAATCCTCATATGGCTTGTTTATAGATTTAACAGATGTTAAATCATCTTTTACATATTTACAGTGTTTGTACCAATAATCATCAAACCTTTCATTCTCAACTATTGCCAAGTACATATCTGGTTTTTGAAAATTACCACCTGATATGCCTATTTTATTTCTCCATTTGTAATCAGTTCTAGGATTCTTACCACCAATTTCCCTTACTATAGGCTCATAAGTTAGTTTACAAGACTCTAGTTTTAAAGTGCTAGGTGACATAACAAAAATATTATTAGAAACTTTATCAAACAACTTCTTCCTAAGAAGTGTGGAGAATGCAACTAAGTCCACTAGGTCTCCAACTTTTGATCCAAAATTAAATCCTTCTATCCCTATTTCAGTTGGTTCGTCTATGTCTATATTTTCTAAAATATCATCTATTATAGTATCTGTTATTCTATCATAGTCTTTTAATTTAGTAAGTTCACCTTCAGAATAGTCTCCAAATTCACGGTATTCAACAAATCTATATATGACATGTTCTTCTGCCATCTTAAACCACTTTTTCATTCCCTTCTTACCATATACATCCCTTTCTCTAGTATAATTGTATATTTTAAATGTGTCTTTATTAGATACTACCATACCTGTTGATATAAGACTAGGGTCTATTGCTACATAATTCATACATTATATATTAATATATACCCTTCCCTGTGTTGTGTATTAATTAAATTACTATATTTGTGAAAAAAATATGATTATGTCGTTGTTGTTGAGCATTGTGGTTCTTATACTATCATTTATATTTTCTATATACCAAAAAAGAAGAGTAAGCATATTATCAGATATAATGATGGGTAAGAATTGTTATTCGTGTAAGAAAAGAATACACGACACAGATGAAGATTATATGACACATATTGTAGCAATAGGTTATGATTTCAAATATACTATGTGTGATTCTTGTATTAGACACAAAAAGTTAATAAGGCTAAAGAGTGTATATTATAGAATCAAGCCTAATTTAAATGAATTTCTGATAAAAAAATATGATAAGAAATCTCCTAAAATATTTTATATATCACTAGGTTTTATTTTATTGGCAGTTGTGTTATCATTTGTATTTGATATTTTTTGGATTATGTTAGTACTTATCCAATTATTTGTTATGTTTGTGTCAATTATTATGTACTATAGGTCATACTTGACTACAATTAAAAAAACCCCATCTTAGAGATGAGGTTTTTTGGGGCTGACTTGATTTGTCCACCTTCCACCAACTTATTTAATATAAGTTTATTATTTATCCAAATAAATCTTCTGCATCAGTTGCATCTGAGAATCCATCTGTATCATCATCATCAGCAGCATCGTTAATAGTCTTATTGAATTCTTTTTCAGTTTCTTCTATCTCATCCATAGATTTGAATCTAAAATAATCATTAACAATAGGATTCATTATCTCCAATATTTCATCTGTGAAGATATTTGCTTTATGTAATTTTTTAAGGAAAAATGATTTATCTAAATGCCTCACGTAGTATTTATTACCACCTGGTTTAAATGATAGCTCACCTGTATCCTTATCAACTTCCATCTTACCCTTGGCTATTCCTATCTCTTTAAAGTATTCAGGTCTACAGAACGCTTCTAAGCCAGTATATGGATTCATACCATCTACGAACGAAATATCAAATCTTATTTTCTTAGGCTTAGCTAATCTATTTTTGCTAGTTTTAAAGAGAACGTTGATACCAGATTGTCCAAGATCCATATCATCCTCATCACCAGTTTTTAACTTAGACTTAGATAAGAATCCAATAACAGATGCAGAATATAAAAGTCCATTACCACCTCTTAACATCTCTTTTGGGAACATGTCTAGTGTTCTGTATGTTTGGTTTATAACTAGAAATGGTATTTTTAAAATACCTAAATCTGTATTTAAACTTCTAAACATAGAACTTAAGGCTTTTGCCTTTGTCATATCTTGTTTTATATCACCTTTTAATAAATCTAGCTTCTCTTTATTAGATGCCATTTGACCTAGTGAATCCAATACTAGAAGTATTTTGGGTAGATTGCTCCCAGCCATCTTTTGGTCTTTTAAGTCATCAACAAGCTGTGTTAATGTCATATTTATATCTTCGACTTTATTAGACCTAATAAGTCTAAATTTATCTAGATTGGTGTCTATGCCATAATTCGATAAATCTTGTAAGTCTATAGATTGTTCTGTGTCTATATAAATACATGAATATCCTAGTTTCTGTGCATTCTTCACAACAGAGTATGCTAAAAAGGATTTACCAGATCCAGACTCCCCTGCAAATGCAGAAATTCTGTTAGTAGGTATACCACCGTTTAACATATGTGCTGAAAGTGCAGCATCTAGGATATATACACCAGTAGAAATAAAACTTCTTTCTTCTATTTCTTTCTCAATGTAAATAGGAACTTTCTTTGAAATATTATCTAGTATAGTTCCTACTTTACTAAATTCGAAATCTTTATTGCTTTTTTTCTTCGCCATATTAAAAATGTTTTTTATTTATATACCAAATATTCTGTTTTGTTTGGAAATTTGTGTTAAATAATCAAAAGAATATTTGCTCTAATCCTTTCTTACCATTCCCAGTTATCTCATCTCTTACATCCATTATCATCTTGCCTAGCATATTCTTACCATCTATATTTTTGCACTTATCACAAAAACAAGATCCAAAATAGTTATCATGCCACCAATTGCCCTCTACTAACTCTTGATTACCAGTTGCAATTAGTTTACGCCTTAACTCTTTATTCTTAAATTTTTCAGTTATCCCAAACTTCATTACAATAAACCTATATTGCTTCCAATCATTTCTAGGCTTTATAGATTCTCCAACCTTTTTCACTAAACTAGCATTATCTAACTCAGATACCATTACTCTAAATTCATTTACAGTATATCTTTTCTTCTGAAACAAAACACTAGTATTTACTTTCATAGCTATATAATAATGCTCAACACTAGAATATATTATATCATCTTCCACTATCTCACATGGGTAGAAGTTAGACAAAAAGTGATTATCCCCTCTAAATACTCCAATCATAATTTATTTATTTATTTGTTTAAAAAAAGTCATAGTTGGCACCAACATATCTTGGTGTGTATCTCTTATCATATCCATTTATCTCTCTATTAATATCTTGCTTTGCTTTTTGTCTCTCTGTCCTATTAAGTTTTTTTCTAAACCATTTAGGAGCAACAGACCTATTGCTAAAGTTGTTACAACCTTCTGTGTATAAAAAGTAAACTTTATTCGATATAACTGATGCCTCAGAGTGTGTTGAATATGATTTATCCCATGTATATGGTGTCCTTCCAAATCTAAGATACTCATCATATATAGCTAATGATATATTGTACTTATCTCTGAAAAAGTGTTTATTATGCTTCATTTTTAATATGAATAAAAAACCCATCATTAGATGGGTTTTATTTTGTGGAGAAGATGGTGTACCGCCCACCATGTCTTCAACAGTTATTAATAACTAATCATTTACAAGTTTATTTAGTTTTTCTAAACTAAAAAAATATATAATCTTTTTGATAAACTCTAAAAATTATTAAAAAACTGTTCCATATTTTTAATTGTATAGTGCCAATTGCAGATTTTTTAGAAACTACTGTTATGCAGTTGCTAGATCCTCTACTTGGATCATGTTGTTTTGTAGAGTCGCTACTAAATCTTCACGAGTTCCTACTTTGTTTACGTTTCCGTTTAAAAAATTTGTATTTTAATTTATTAATCGGGTAAATAACAATCCGATACTTGCATAGTTGCTAATTCACCATAAATCAATTCTAGAACTTCCCCATAGTATTTTACAAATATATATATTATATATGAAATATCAAAAAAGTTTAACTTTTTTAAAACTATTGAAAGATTTCATATATTTTAAATTTTCTGATATGTTCCCAATTGGTATACCTTCCCAGTCTATAGACACACATGCACTTGCTAGTGATTCTAGAAATGATATATTTTGCTTTTCATCCGTAGTATGTTCATTATAATAACCAACAGAAATATTAGTACACTCCTTTATCTTACCAATGAACGATGCAGAATCACTATAAACGCCACTGTCATCTAAATTAAATTTAAGGCCATTTTCTAAGAATGTATCTTTTAATCTATTAGCAAAAACATCACTACAACACCTCTCTTTACTTTGATGTGTTACTATAGAGTCTATACCACGCCTATCAAAGCTCACACACTTAGTTATATGGTCTAGGTGTCTATTACTGTCAAAAGAATTAGATAAGGCACTAGAGCCTATCACACCAACTTCTTCGCCTATGAAGAAGTAATATAACCCAACCACACCCCTTTCTATCATATATAGCATCAATGTAACACCTGCCTTATCATCAGCCCCTAAAATTGTATTAGTTGAGAACACATAATCATTCCCTTCTATATTTTTAACAAAAGGATTTGTATTAACTTGCTCCTTGCCATAATTATCCAAATGTGAATTAAACATTGTACTAGGCTTATCACCAACCACTTTATAATAATTCCCAAACTCATCCTTTTCCAATTGGGGCAATATATTTAGTAAATCTTCCTCAGTAGAATGAGGATGTGTTTTATCAACTAATTTTAAAAATGTTTTTCTAATGTCGTTATAATTTGTATTATTCATATAGTATATATTAATTTAAGAATCAAGAACGTTTCCAAACCCACCTTTTTAAACAACAACCCCACACTCTATAATTACCCATATCGTGCATAATACTTACTTCAGTTTTGTTTGAATCACCTCCCATTTTTATAAGTTTCTTTTTATTAAATGAGAATCTATGTCTTCTAATACCACCAACATTCCACCAGTAGTTAATTGGTGTCTCTCCATTTAATTCAAAGTTTAAAGAAGTATATAAACCACCATTAAACACAGAACTTTCAGAAAATGAATATATTTCATCTACATCATAAGTTTTAATATATTTTTTAAATAGCTTAGATGCAGAACCAACCACAACAAGGTTAATCTTGTTACAAAACCTTACCAACTCTATTCTTTTCTTGTTATTATGAAATGCAATAACCGATACTAATTCATTGTCATAAAACAATCCTATTGCGGTTGACCAATTAGTTTTACCCTGTAAATGGTTGTTATCAAGGAAATTATTTACTAACTTTTTATCACTTATTATTAACATATCACACTTTCTAGCGAATACTTTATCTGTTATTAAACCTAATCGGTTCTTAACAACTGATTTTATAATATCATTTTTGTATAACCAATCATCTTCCCATATATTTATAAGGTCATAATTATTAGATAAGCATCTATTCATTTTCTCATAATGGTAGTACTTGTCCTTATTAAGTTCAGAATGCCAATATAAACCATTATACTCTATTGCTATCTTTTTTTCCTTTATTAAAAAGTCAATTTCGTAAGGACTAATCAAAGTCCTATCACTATGTATAGCATTTTGGTCTAATTCTTTTAAAAAATCTAATATATTAGATTCTTGACTAGATTTCCCAGAGTTTATTGGATTACACACAGTACAAGTTTCTATACTAGCATCTATTCTTCTTTGTAATGTTGTTGGATGTATCTCAAATTGATGACCACAACTATTATTTTTACTTAATAAAACAAATCCTTCTCTACTTGAATTAGAAATGAACGTAAATCCTTTATCATTATAGAACTTTATTCTATTTTTAAGTATCACGTTCTTATATCTATCTGATTTTAAGTAAGTCTTATATTCATCACTTTTTGTATAATGATCAACACCAAACTTATCCAAAAAATGTTTCTTAGACTTCTCTTTGAATTCGATAGTTTTAAAGTAATTATCAACACCATACTTTTCCATATTTGAATCCTCTATCTTATCTCTTATCTTGATACTTTTTAAGGGATGTGCAACACCATATCTTTCAAAAGATATGTTCTTATAACTTATCCAAAAATCTTGTGTTTTAGAAATATGATTAACACCATACTTTTCTATATTAGTCTGGCTTATTTTATTCTGAACCTCCTTTGATTTAGATGGATGGTCAACACCATACTTCTCTAAGGAAAACTCTTTAGTCTTTTCTTTAAATTCATCTGTTTTGAAATAATGGTCAACACCATACTTTTCCTCGATAGTTGTTTTCCACCTTTCTCTAACTTCCTCATTTTGAAATGATGACTTATGACCCCACCTCTCAATATTTGTTTGTTCTTGCTTCTTTTTAATATCTTGTGATTTAGCTATGTTATCAACACCATACTTTTCTAAAACAGTTTTTTTCCTTTTCTCCTTGGTCTTGTTACTGCTCTGTGCACACTTAGTACTACAATACGTCTTATATCCCTCTGTCCACTTTTTATTAAAGCTAACTCTGTTTATGCAAGAACTACACAGTACATAAGATGTTTTTTTATTTACAAAACACCAAAGACGTTCTTTAAACGATAATTCTAAATCTATTGTATATTCAACTATTTTATCATATATATCACCATGGTTATTTATGAAATATGATTCCCTTAACCTACTTGGTTTATTATCTATTATCTTTATTATTTTATCCTTCATAATTTATTAATTTGTGAAATGTGAAGATAAATACTCAAACACATCTAAATCATAAGGTATCCTTACTAACTCAAACCCATTATCTATACACCATCTATTTTTTAAACCATCATATTCGACTAGCTTTTTATAATATTCTTCCCCACCGAATATATCAACTGGTTTAAAATGTTGTATTCCATCATACTCTATAAATGTCCTTATACCCTCTATGTAAAAATCAAACCTTAACTTCTTATCTTCTATCTTAACAACATATTCTTTTTCATATTTGATTTCAACTAAGTCTAGAAATTCTATTATTTCCCTCTCGCCCTTTGATTTAGAACACACAGGACAGTTTGTGTTCATATGTAGGATATAATTAGGTTTAGTATCAAATTCTGTATTGCAATCAGTACAGAGGTGTTTATGCCTATGGTGCGATCCTTTATATTCTGTTGATAATAGCTTTATATTATTAGGCAGTATTGACTTGTATTTATCTATAGAGAATATCTTACCAGAACATGACGGACATCCATTTGTAGAACTTAATATAGATTTAGGACTTGTTATAAATTCCATATCACATGTTTTACACTTATGTAAAGTCTTTTCTCTCATACTTATATAATTACCTAAAAGTTCTATATCCTTAGTTCTTAAAGATTCCTCATATTTAATTTTCCTATCTGTACAATTACATTTTATTTTACTAATTTCTTTGGGCTTTTTCTTATATATTCTATTGCATTTAGTACATGAGAATTTAATAGCAGTCTTTGAATCTATATAGTCTGACTCCCTTTTAATATTAGGATAATTATTTAATAGCCTAGTATCAAGTTGTTCGTTTGTTATTTTCTTACCAGATTTTGACCACATAATTTATATATTAAATAGGATTCTTTACTGTATTATAGCACAATAGTACGCAAAGTTTTTAACAAAAAAAAGAGGAACAAATTAATTGTTCCTCTTTTCCTATTTATATTCTTATGAATTAGTTTAATAATCCATTCTCGTCTGTAATTCTCAAAGTCATAAATTGCTTTTGTGGGAACCAGCCTACTTCAGCTACTGCGTATCTTGAACGTAATAACATTCTAGGTGCAAAGGTAGCTTCCGAGATAACACTAATTGATTGTGCCATTAAGTAAGGTACAAATATGATACCTGGTTGGTCAGGATTGTTCTTTCTACCTAGAGCAATTCTGTTGTCGTTATACTTCATATATGGATCAACATATATTGATATATCCCCGATAGAACCTACTGGGTAAAGTTGTCCAGCTCCGTTTAGTTTAGATTTTACTGGGTTAAGAGTATAACCTGAAACATCCGATAAAGCTGCTGCTAAACCACCGTTAGTAACTAAATACTGTGCTGGTCCAACACGTCCTTCTGTTGCAATGTAGTTAGATGCATGCATTATCTTTGTGATAAGCTTTCTTTGCACAGCGTGAGTTGTCTCACCACCTACGTTAGCACCTGCATAGTTCGTGTTTAAATCGAACAAAGGCACTCCTGTACCTCCTCCTGGTGGTGTTCTTAATGGTGCAGACTCTCTGTTAAGTTCTCCCATTTCAAATACTTTAGCAACAATTTGCTTAGATATTGTTTGAGAAAGTTCATTAACAAGAATGCTTTCCATTTTTTGAACGATATCCATACCAGTGTTGGCTTTGATATCTTCAATTTCAGTTCTTCTAAGTGCTGATGTTATCTCGATAGTACCAACGGCAATTGTTTTAGAAGAAATTTTCGGCCCAATGATACCTGCGTATCTCTTGTCATCTTGCTCTCTATCCATTGGATAGTTTCCAGAAAAACCATTTTCACTTGTATTCCAGTTTGCAGAAAAACCTGGTAATTGGTCTTCAAGTGCAGAAATAAGTTCAACTTTTGCACCAGATACTGTTACACCAGCAACATTAACTAATTGATCAGTCATTGCAGTTGTTGAATCAAAAGTGTTTCTTGTTTGGTCAAATGCCCATGTAGTTCCAGCAGTTCCAACAGCACCATGAGATGTGTTAAATTGTCTGTAAGCTCTAAACATTGGGAATCCATCAATACGTGAAAATCCTAAAAATTCTACTTGTCCTGTTTTATCAGATGCTTCTGTTGTAGTGATACCAGTATCTGGAGCGGTTTGTGCTGCGATATCATTGAAAAGCGTTCCGTTTTGTAAACCACCTTGTGATTCTACAATACCAGCAGTATTTAGTTGCTCCTTAAGTGCAGCTCTAACATCTGCGATATTATCAGCATTAAGTTTAAAAACTTGTGGTCTTTCGTCAGAAGCACCTAAATGTGCATCATCATATCTAAAATCTACGTAAAGTAAATCGATTTTTGGTCCAGGAGAAGGCTTTACTGCAACAAGGTCTAAACCTATTGTTTGTGCAGCAATCTTCATAGCTACTGGAAGTAAGTTTTGGCCTACATCTCCAGATCCCTGTGATCCACCGTTTTGTCCAAAAGCATTACCGATTGTTGAACCAGATAATGTTGATGGCTGTGCAGCTACAACACCTCCCATACCTGATACGTTAGATGCGTTTGCGTAAGCGTTTTCATTAATTGAGTGGAATTCTGCGTACTCGCTCATCCAGTCAATTCTGTCGCCAGAAACACCCATGTTCTCTAGAACTGGTGTCCACTTCTTCTTGGCTTTTTGATTGTCTATTCTAATGTGTGACATAATTTTTGTTTTATTTTTTTTAAATTTGATATAATCTATATATAAACCCTTTTTTTACCTTTTTTTGAAAGGTGGATTTTTTATAGACTTTTGAACCTTTCTAATATTGCATTAGTTTCATCATCAGATAAATTATCCTCTTGGATTAGTTTATCATGTGAAATTAATTTCTTACTAGTCGCTTCGTTTTTCTTGATATTTCTAGTATCCCAGAAATGCTCAACTTGACTTTCGGTTATCATGTTATCTTCTGGATAAAGTCTAGCTTGTGAAAGCACTGACTTTTTAGAAGTCCCATCTAACTGCTCCCAGACTGGCTTGATACTATCAGGCATTAGTCTGACAACTCTGTCTTCTAGAGTTTCGTTCTTTGTTGATAAAGATTCGCTTATTAAACTTAGAACGTCTTTCTGTGTGAAATAACTACTTTCGTTTATATGTAGTTTAACGTTGTCTTGTTCTTCGTTAGTTAAAGCGTAATAACTATCTATTTGTGATTTGTTTAAGAACTTTAAAAAATTCAAATCACTCGTCTCAGAAACTTTTCGTTTTTTAGCCTCTTCGATTAATTTATCAATAGATTCTGATAAGTCTGAATCACTTAATTCTGATTCTTCCATTTCACAATCTTCATCTTCTTTTTCTTCGTGTGCATGAGCAACTTCTGCCATTGTCTTAGCAATACCAGTTTGCTTTCTAGTACCTTCTTCATCGTGCATATCTTCTTCATCATGCATATCTTCATCATGCTTACCTTCTTCATCGTGCATACCTTCTTCATCGTGCATACCTTCTTGAACACCAAATCCAACAGACTCTAGTGTTGGGAATTGCTCTCCTTTAGATTCAAATAATTTACCACCATTAAGTTTTTCTACTATCATTCCTTGGTAGTCAACAGACTTGTCAAGGCTTTCAGCGATATACTCTGAATATGCAATGTTGTCATCTAGATTCTCTGCAATGTATTCTGAATAAGCAATATTACCATCAAGGTGTTCTGCTAGGTACTCTGAATAGTTAATAGAGTTATCTACATTTTCAGCAATGTATTCACTATAAGAAATGTTCTTACTTACGTTTTCAGCGATGTATTCTGAATAATTAATGTTCTTATCTAGATTTTCAGCGATGTATTCTGAATAGTTAATGTTCTTATCTAGATTTTCAGCAATGTATTCTGAATATCCAATGTTCTTATCTAGATTTTCTGCAACATATTCACTATAAGCAATGTTCTTGTCTAAATTTTCAGCAATGTATTCTGAATAGTTAATGTTCTTATCTAAGTTTTCAGCAACATATTCAGAATAGCTAATAGCTTTTTCTAAATTCTCTGCTAAATAGTCGTTATGCTTAGCTAGTTTACCAGTTGTCTCCTTTAATGATTTATTTTCATTAACCATTACTTGTACTTTCTCTGATAAATAATCTAAGTATCCTATTACTTTTTCGTTAGTAGTATTAAGTTCTTCGTAATACTCTAATAATTGTTCTAGTTTCTTAGGGTTCATACTTCCCTTAGTTACTGCTCCCTTAACTTCCTTTTTAGTTTCGTTAAGCTCTTTAACTAAATACTGTGAGTAATCAGTTAATTGTTTCTTTGTTACAAATTCATTTTTGTTCATGTTGAATAATTCGTTTATTTTTGATTCATCGGACATTTCATATATCCTAAAGTTAGATTTGGCATCGTTGTAGCCTAATGATTCATTAAGTACGGTAACATTCATTTTAGCGGATGCAAATCCAGGATCTGCTACAATGTCGTAAGTGAATAGTTTTTTAAGTGATACAGAACCGTCAGATTCAGTAACACCCGCTGCTCTTGATGATACAAAAACAGGACAACCATCATTTACTAATGATTTTGCTTCTTTTCCCCAATAGGTACTTAAAAGCATAATCTCACCCTCTACTGAGTTCTTTTCTTGTACATAATCTGCCTTTCTAATTATGTGCGAAGCTCTTGATAAAGAAGTATCGAATACGTCTGGGTGATCAAACTCACCATAAACAACTCCTAGACTATTCATTCTTTCATTAAGTTCGCCCAAAGCTGGGAGAAACTTATCTGCTGAATAAACTCTATCGTTTCGATTTTTTACCCCGAATTCAGTGAAAGTCCCATTCATAACATATTCACCCTTCTTAGCAGAACCGTTAGATTCTTTAATCAAGGAGTTTGTCGAATTTTCTACTATTAATACTGGTTTCATTTATTAGATTTTATTTTTTCCTATATCGTATATATAATGAGTTATTTCTCCTTAAATAAAAAGGTGGATTTTTTATACGATTGTCGGATTTTTTAGTTAATTTTGAGAACTTTCACCGAATTTAATATATATACTAAAATAGTTACCCATATGAAATTCAAGACAACAAGAGGACTTACTATAGAAAAGCTAAAAAGTGAGTTCCCATCATACTATAATAAAATGGTTAACTTCTTAATAGAAGATGATGACATAACACTATCTGAAAAAATATGGTTGTTTCAAAATGAATTAAAACAAAAACCAAAATGTCTGAACTGTAATAGTAAGGTAAGTTTCACTAAATTTTATAAAGGTTACAGAACATATTGTAGTAGAAGTTGTGCTACCAAGTATAGCCATGGATTTAAAGAGGTAAAGGATAAGAGAGTTAAGAAAATGATAGAATGTAACAACAATCCAAAGACTAGGAAGAAAATGACCGAAAGTGCTAACATAACAAAGTCTAATTTTTCTGATACTAAAAAAAGAGAAATAAACAATAAGAGGTCAAAGACAGTAAATGATAAATGGGGTGTTAAAAACATATCAAATGCAGAAAGTATTAAACAGAAAATAAGTACTAGACTACAAGAGGTACTACCTGGTATTAGGCTTGAAAAGACTAAAGATAGAATTACAAGTGCTGGGTTTTCTGTAATAGATATAGACAATGGTAATTTTAAATTATTATGCAGTAAATGTAAAAAAGAGTTTAATATTTCTAGTAAACTATTTAACCAAAGAAATAGATTTGATATTGAGCCTTGTCTAAATTGTAACCCCAATAACAATGATTCTTTTTTTGAAAGCAGTATATGTGATTTTATCAAAGAAAATTATGACGGTGAGGTAAAAGATAAATGTAGAGATTTTAAAAAATATGAAATAGATGTGTATTTACCAGAGTTATCAATAGGTTTTGAATGCAACGGTCTTTGGTGGCATTCTGAGAGGTATAAGGAAAATAGTTATCATAAATCTAAAAACGATTTCTTCAAAGAGAAAGGGATACAAATAATACACATTTGGGAAGATGATTGGAAATTTAAAAAAGAAATAATTAAAAGTAGAGTACTTAACATAGTTAGCAAAACTAATGAAAGGATATGGGGCAGAAAATGTGAGATAAGAGAAGTTAATAGTAATGTGTATAGAAAATTTGTAGATAAAAATCATTTACAAGGCCATGCACCAGCCAAATATAAGCTAGGTCTATATTATAATGACAATCTAGTATCTGTTATGTCATTTTCTAAGTTAAGGAGGAATTTAGGTTATAAGACAAATCCAGATAATCATTACGAATTACTAAGGTTTTGTAGTAGTAAAAACACCACTATTGTTGGTGGATCATCTAAATTATTGAAATATTTTATAAGGGAATATAAACCTACTAAAATAATTTCTTATGCTAGTAAAGATTGGTCAGTTGGTAATTTATATAATAAACTAGGATTTATTGAAATAAAAGAAACTGTTCCTAATTATTTTTATTTCCACAAAGATGAAGGTCTTAGAATAAATAGATTTAACTTTAGGAAAGATGTATTAGTTAAAGAAGGATATGACAAAGATAAATCAGAACACCAAATAATGAATGATAGGAAGTATTATAGAGTTTATGACACTGGGTCATTATTGTTTGAAATGAATATATAAGTTATGATAAAAGAAGATATTTCTAATTTAGGAAAGTATAGCAAGGCTAAAATAACTGCCATATGTGATAATTGTCTTAATGAAAAGAAAACAACAATGAAATTATATACATCATATGGATATAAAGCAGGTGTGTACTTATGTAGGAGTTGTAAGATGAAGAAGAATAATCTAGAAAAATATGGAGTTGATAATGTGTTTAAACTAGACAGTGTTAAAGATAAAATAAAAAGTAGCAACCAAGAAAAATACGGTGTTGATAATGTATCACAGTCTGATATTATTAAAGATAAAATAAGAGTTAGTAATTTAGAAAAGTATGGAGTGGAACACCATATGAAGAATAATAATGTTTTACAGAAACAGAAAGATAGCAATTTAAAAAAATATGGTGTAGAGAATATTTCTTCACTAGATAGTGTTAAAGAAAAAAAGATATCTACATGTCTTAAAAATAATGATGTTGAATTTATATTCCTAGACAAAGTCTTTATAGAAAACAGAAGAAACAACAATTTAGAAAAATATGGCGTAGAGAGTGTTCTTAGTTCAAAAGAAATAAGAGACAAAATAAAAAATACTAATTTAAAAAGGTATGGCGTAAGAAATCCCTCTATGAATAAAGACATTTCTAATAAAATAAAAAGCAGTGTATTAAGAACCAAACATAAACAAATATTAGACAGAGGTGATATTTTATCTATTGATAGTGATAATAGAATGTTCGAAGCTTTTTGTAATAGTTGTAATAATAAATTTGATATAAGCTATTTTCTATACTACAAGCGAAGAGAAACTAATACAGAGATATGTACTATATGCAATGAGATAGATAAGCACCAATCTGGGGAAGAAATAAAAGTATTTAATTTTATAAATGATAATTATAGTGGTGTTATAATACAAAACCATAGAATATTAAACAAAGAATTGGATATATATTTACCAGAATTAAATATTGCTTTTGAAGTGAATGGACTATATTGGCATTCTGAAATATTCAAAAGCAAAAATTATCACAAGGATAAGTATGACATGTGCAAAAGTAATAATATACAACTTATACATCTATGGGAAGATAATTTGGACTATAATTTCGAAATTATAAAATCAATGATATTGAACAAGATTAATATGTCAATTTATAAAATATGGGCAAGGAAATGTATTATTAAAGAAGTATGTGATAATAATGTTATCAAGGAGTTTTTAAATAAGAACCATATACAAGGATATGCTTCTTCGTCTGTGAAGGTTGGACTATACCATAATGAAGAGTTGGTTAGCCTTATGACATTCAAAAAAAGTAAAGATAAATATGATTTAAATAGATTTTGTAATAAATTAAATACCAGTGTTGTAGGTGGTGCTTCAAGATTATTAAAGTATTTTAATAGGAATTATTCAAATAAAATATTTACTTTTTCTGATAATTCTTATAGCAATGGCGATTTATATAAGACATTAGGATTTGATATAGAATACAATCTTAAACCAGACTATAAATATGTACAAAACAATATAAGGATTCATAAGTTTAACTTCAGAAATAAAGACACCTCTGGATTATACAGAATCTATGATGCTGGTAAAGTTAAATATTACATGAGGGGATAAGCCATTTATTTATAAATACATTAAAAATAAATGAGTTTTTATGATATTAACTAGAGAGGTCTCTATCAAGATAAGTGAGTCTAACTTTCAATACTATGATAACTTAGGATATGATGTAACAATTGGTGAGTACTTATTAATACCAATAGATTTACTATCCAGGGGATCACATAGAGAGATAAAGTGTAAGTGTGATACTTGTGGTGTTGAGAAAGATGTGTTATTTAAAAACTATGTTAAATATGGTAATAAATGGGGTGAATATTTTTGTAGAAAGTGTTCAGAATTTAAAAGAAAGAAAACGCTTAAAAGAAATTTTGGTGTAGATTATCCTATTCAAAATGAAGATTTAAAAAAGAAAATAAAATCATCTAGTTCTTCTAAAGAAAAATCTTAATCAATAACATTATATCCATCTATTCCCCTAACTTTATCTATAGGTGGTACTTCAAATCCAAAACCATCTAAAAAGCTATAAAGCCTATCGTATAGAATAGTGTTTTTGCCTCTTATAACTTCAAATTCTTGAAATTCTTCGATTAGTTCTTCATCTGTAAGAGAATTGTTTCTAATCTCACCCATCATAGGTTGATTTTTAAAATAATTATATAGGTAGAATAATGGATTACCATACATTTTTATATCCCCACCAACTTCTGGAAATCCTTCAAATGATGTTATGTTATTATTACTAATGTCTAAATCCCCCTCTATTCTTTTTGATATATAATCAAACGATTCTATTTTATTGTTACCACAAAACAGACCACCGTTTATAACTTCTGGTAGATATTTAAAACTTTTTATTTCATTACCAGCAAAGTCATAATGATGACCTACTTTACTAGGACCACCTTTAAGTGTTTTTAGATTATTCATAGCACAACTATAATCACCACCAACCTCTGTTGGTCCATTATTTAGGCTAAATATACCTGACTTGTATGCATTAAAAGAAAATTTAACTTTATTTATTTTTATAGGTAGCATATATCCAACTTTATCAAATATAGAGGTTTGGAAGTTATCATTTATATCTATTGAGTAGTCATCATTTATAGTATAGTTTACTATACCGTGTGTTGTAACAAATTCTTTTATTTGGCTTATCTTTTCTTTATCACTTTTAAAGTCCTCATATAATTTAATATTTCCCACGAAGTATATATTAAGTTAAAACTTTACTTTTTAAAAATATATAATAAACATGGAAAATAATAAAAAAGAAGGTGTTATAAACTTCTCAGTGAATGGGAATGCATCAATAGAAATTGATAAAACTAAGATATACATACACAAAAGCAAGACTTTAAATGCTTTAAATAAGGATTTAGTGAGTGTAAATGTTTATAAAAATAAATCAAGGCAAGAAGCTGAAGTAATCGAGGTATTAAAGAGAAATAGGAAAACATTTGTAGGTAAGGCAAGAGTAGGGAAAAAGACTATTTTTGTAGTTGCTGATGATAATAAAACACCTGTTGACTTCTATATAAAGGGTGGTTTAACTTGTAAAAATGGACAGAAGGTAATAGTAGAGTTTACTAAATGGAATGATGGTAAATCACCACAAGGGAAGATAATTGAGATATTGGGAGACTCTGGTGAAAATAATGCAGAAATGAACTCAATAATGCATGATTATAATCTACCAGTAGAGTTTCCTAGAGATGTTGAGAAGGAAGCATCCAAAATCCCAAAGGAAATATCAATGAAAGATATTAGCGAAAGGAGAGATATGAGGGGAATTAAGACATTCACTATTGATCCAAAGAGTGCCAAGGATTTTGATGATGCACTTTCAGTTAAGAATATTGAAAGTGGTTTAATAGAAGTAGGTATTCATATAGCAGATGTTGGACATTATGTAAAGGACGGAACTTTACTAAATGATGAGGCTATTAAAAGAGCAACATCGGTATATCTCGTTGATAGAGTTATACCAATGCTACCAGAGGTTTTAAGTAATGACATATGTTCTTTGAAGCCACATGTAGATAGATTAGCATTTTCTGTAATCTTAACTATAAATGAGGATGGTAAGATATTAAAAGAATGGTTTGGTAAGACAATAATAAATTCAGATAATAGATTTACATATGCAGAAGCACAAAGTATAATAGAGGGAGATAGCCATGTATTAGATTACGAAGTTAGGATATTAGACACAATTGCAAGGAAAATAAGAAAGAAAAGAATTGGAGAAGGTTCAATAGAAATGGGTGGTGTAGAAATACAATTTAAGTTAGCACCAGATAATAAAAAACCAATAGGTGTTTATTATAAGGTACAGAAAGAGGCTAATAAGCTTATAGAGGAATATATGTTACTAGCCAACAAAGCAGTTGCTAAGAAGCTATCAAATGCACAAAGAACAGGTGTTTATAGAGTACACAACACTCCTTCTATTGAGAAACTTAATGCACTAGCAGATATATGTGAAAGTTTTGGCTATAGTGTAGACTTAGAGAAAACTTCTAATGATTTAAAAAAGGAGTTGAATAAATTACTAATAGAGATAAAAGACCAACCAGAAGAAAATATGATACAGACACTAGTAACTAGGTCTATGTCTAAGGCATATTATACTATAAAGAATATTGGACATTATGGGTTAGGATTTTCACACTACTCACATTTTACATCTCCAATAAGAAGATACCCTGATCTTATAACACATAGGCTATTGTTAGGCTTATTAGAGAATAAGCCTAAGTCTAATCCTCTATCTATTGAAGAAGATGCAGAGTGGTGTTCACAAAGAGAAATAATAGCATCTAAGGCTCAGAGGGATTCTATAAAATACAAGCAAGTTGAATTTCTAATGGACAAGATTGGACAAATATTCCAAGGTGTCATCACTGGTGTTACTGACTGGGGCATATATGTAGAATTAACAGATAATAAATGCGAGGGTATGATAGCACCAAATGATTTAGGAGATGGTAAGTGGAGAATAGATACTAAGAAATATACAGGTGATAATAAACTAGGTGATAAACTATCACTGGGTGATGAAATTACAATTGTTGTAGATAATGTGGACTTGGATAAGAAACAGATAAACTTTAAAAAGTTTTAATTAGAACAAAAACTAGCACAAATAAAAACATGACTGAATATTCAGTCATGTTTTTATTTTTGTACCAATCCATAATTATTTTAGAACTCAAACTCATCACCACCACCAGTATCTGGACTTGGATCATCTGTGCCACCAATATCTAAATCATCACCACCGTCATCTATTGCAGAGTCGTCTGTGTCACCTGGTCCACCATCCATGGGAGCACCTCCCTCACCTTCGAAACCTTCAACACCAACTGCCGAACCCGCACCTTTATTATTATCTCTAGCCCAGTATCTTTCATTCTCTGCTTTCTCTTCTGGTGTTAATTTAAACACATTGTCCATAATCCATTCTATATGAAAGTATGGCTGTTCTTCATTTCTCATAACCCCTAATAAGCTACTAACAACATCTGCCTTTTTAGACATATTATTTATCTTCTTCCAGTCCTCAAATGTTTGATTGCTATAGAAGTATATGTCTATTTGGTTTATAAAGTTTTCATCATCAGTAAGTTCTGGGAATTCTATAAGCAGTTGTAACCTCACTGGTTTGACAATCATTTCTTTAAAATTCGCTCTAAGTCTACTAATAAAGTTATGAAATTTTATCTCATCTCTGGTCATATCTGATGCATCGGTAAATAAATTACCACCACCATTTTCAGACTCGAATCTCTGTACAGGTATTTTAGAAGCTCTTTTGAGTGCTCTGTAAAACCAATTTAACATAGTTTCATCATTTAAATCATGACCTTCTTGCTTAACAAGTTCCATATTAGGAGTACCTGCATCACCCTCTGGGAACCATATTTGTTTATTATAATGCAATTGTTTAGAACCATTCATAGATAATGTTCCTAAATCATCATCCCATTCTACGTCTTCTGAATAGTCATGTATTAATTGTCCTATTTGTTCTTCTGCTCTTTGTCTAGACATTCCCTTAATAGGAACTGTAAATTTTTGATAAACTTGAGCATTTAATACGTTAAACATTATTCTTGTCTGTTCAAGTATTTTAAGTTGGTTATATGGTTTTATAAGACCCTCCACATAAGAAGTTTCTGAATAATCATTTTGTGTAGAATATGATATATAAACTATCTGTGAATCTAGAAATATTCTTCTTAACTGTGGATCTTCTGGATATTGTATCCATAAGTGTCCAACATTAGGTTCATAAGCAGGTACTAATGTATCTGGTCTTAATCCATTAAATCCAATAATATTCTTCTTTTTATCATCAAAGATTATTTCTGATGCTAAATAGCCATCGATTAAGAAATCTTTCATCATATTCCACGCAGTAATATTGTCAGAAAATCCATACTTAGTATAAACTTTTTTGAAATATTCTAGATATTTATCTTGTATCTCTTGTGAATATTCATTTGAAAGTGATCTTGCTGAACAAAAATCACTTTCATCGTTATATACTATACATTCATCACACACAGAAGATACAAAATCTCTTATATCATCCTTTATAGAATACTCTCTAAGTATTCTTCTTTTATCAGCATATGATTTGTCAAGATACGGAATAGATTTTCTACTTAATACAGATGATACGGCCCTTTGGCTGAAGAAATCATACATTGAATTCCCCTTTGATGAATAAGGATCTTCATTGATTCCTATACCTACTTGGTTTCTTATAATCATATCATTATAATTCATTCCATAATTTGAAAGATTTCTAAGTATTTTACTAAAGATTCCTTTATTCTCTATTGCTGAATTTGCAGTACCAAAATCTGAACTAGTAGTATTATATGTTGCCATTTATGATTTGTATTTACATTATATATTAAGTTACAAACCTCCCATTAATCGCTTGATTAGCAAGGGTTAATACTTTTTAATATTTCTTTGTAATCTTTTTATATGTCCTTTAAGGACATCGTATTTTTCAGATATCTCAGAATTAACATCATAAAAATCGCTTAATAATGATAATGTCATCTCTCTATGTCTCTGTTCTCTTTTAGCTAGCTTAGCTTCCCATATTTGCATAAGCTTCATAGGATCATATTTATTTTTTGGATGTTGGTGGTATAAGAATCTTGGAAGTATGTCTAAGCTAACTTTATGAACTACTTTTATTCTAGATACATCATATTCATTAAGAGCATATTCAAATCCCAACCTCCTAAGTTCATCATATATACCTTGTAGGTCTACTTTTAGATAGTTATTATCTTCAAAATCTTTCTCTGTTATGTACTTATCAAATAATAATACCCTAACCTCTAATGGTATAAAATTAAAGTTAACACCAAATGCTATAACCTTCCCAGACATCTTTCTATAATCTGCTAGAAATATTGGCGAGTATTTCATCCAATTAGACTCATCTTGGTAATGTAAAAAATAGAATCCACCATTTGACATTTTAGAAACTGGTATTGCATTAAACTCTTTTGTAGTTTTTGTATATTGCTCATAAAAGTATAAGCTGTTGTTCTTGAAATTATCAGAAATACTATTACCATGTAATAATAAATCTAGCTTTGTTCGTTTAAATAGTTCTGCCATAGTATATATATTATTTTAGAAAAAGAACATTTCTTAATATATACAATATGTTAAACTCAAAACCAAATAACAAAAAGTATCACCAAGGTAATTATAGACCTAAGAATAGAGATAAGATAGTTAAAATGAATTCAGAAGGTGGTGTCTATTTCAGAAGTGGTCTAGAACAAAGATTTATGGTTTACTTAGACATGAATGATAATGTTAAGAAATGGGGTGCAGAATGTTTGAAGATAAGCTACCAAAAAATGAATCCAAGTTCTGGTGCTTTAAAACAACATACTTACTACCCAGATTTCTACTATGAACTAAGAGGTAGTGATGGTGTTTTAAAACAAGTAGTTGTTGAAGTTAAGCCTATGAAAGAGTACAGAAATGTACAAATGCTTATGGAGAATAAGCTAAAAGTACCAGAAAATGGCTTAAAGAAGTTGAGGAATTTTGAATACGACCTAAAAATGGCACATACAAACAGAAGCAAGTGGGAGGCAATGATAAAGTGGTGTGATAAAAAAGGTTATAAGTTTATAATAATAACAGAAGAGCATCTAAAGCAGTATGGCGTTTAAATAACTAATATCTCGTTTAGGTTTAGTAAATTATTCATCTCATGTCTCATAAGCTTAACTGTTTCTAAGCCTTTTATTAAATTAGATTTTAATAAAACATCAATAGGCTCACCAATAGCTCTCTCGTAGTATTCTGGGACTTTATTCCTGCCACTATAGATTGATTTTAAATATTTGTCTCTAGATTGTAAATCTGAATGTATGGAACAACCACATGGTCTGTTATTATTCTTTTCACTTTCTTCCCATAGTTGTAAAACAGCTCTTGTCATATATTATTATTTGTGATTATTATATATGAATTAATTTAAATGTTTAACTTTTATATAGCCATTTTTCTTGACCAGTCGAAAATATTCTATAATAACCCCTTTCGTTCATTATTTCTAACTCAGTCTTATCTTTATCAAATCCTTGTTTTACTAGCTTTCTTTTAGAGTAATTATATCTGTGTATTCTTTTCCCATTTATAACCCAAAAATAATTAGGTTTAGATAATGTATCAAAAACAAAACCTAACTTTTTATAGACACCACCACCAAATAATGATATGTCGGCATATGATATTAAATATTCAAACTTAGTATTGTCTACGAAATACTTAAATAGTTTAGAAGCACCACCAATAACACTAGTATTTAATTCATTACAAAACCTAATTAATTCATATTCTTTTTTATTGTTTGTTCTCCTCCATCCGAATGTCATTAAACTAACTAACTCATCATTAAAATATAATCCTAAGTTTATTGAAGAAGATGCATATCCTTGTATATGATTATTGTTTAGAAATAATTTATAATCTTTGGTATTGACCTCTCTTATATCACATTTTCTAGCATATATTCTATTATTTACTTTACCCAATCTATTCCTTATGATTGATTTTATTATTTCTTTCTTGCTATCCCAGTCGTCCTCCCATATATGTAGCAGAGATATCCCCTCTTCATTGCACTTATTTGTTTTACTGATATGATAATCACTACTTTTGAATAGTTCAGAGTGCCAGTATATGCCGTTACACTCAATAGCTATATTATATTCTGGTATGTATATATCAATCTCCTTACCTTTTAGTATTTTTTTATCATTTTTTATATAGCCAATTCCTAGACTCTCTATAAAAGAACCAACTTGTGTTTCGAAGTTAGAATATAATACACCAACTGGGTTGCATTGTGTACATATCATCTTACATGAGTTAAACCTTGCTCTTAATAAACCTTTGTTTATATCAAAGGTATTATTACATTCTTTATGTATTAATGAGAATGTCTCATTTTTATATGAATTAAGTATATACTTATCTGATATTAGTTCTGCATATCTTTTAAATGTTTTTCTCTGTTTAGTATTCTTTGCCTTTAACTTAAAATTTTCATTCTTAGAAGGATGCTCACCCCAGTTTGAAAAATTTGTAGATTTTACCTTCTCTTTATATTCTATAGTTTTTGAATAATTACTAACACCCCATTTCTCTATAGAAGTTTCTTTTATTTTGTCTTTATAGTAGTCTGATTTGGATATCCAATCTACACCATATTTATCATTAAATGATTTTCTTGATTTGGATATAGTCGATTTACTTTGCATAGACCAGTCTACACCTAAGTTCTTTTGATTAGTTTCTTTTATTTTGTTAATAACGCCAATAGACTTAGAAGGATTAGTAACACCATACCTATCTAAAGATGTTTGTACGAACTTATCCTTCCATTCTTTCGTCTTAGAATAGTGGGAAACATTATATTTGTCTAGAAGGCTTTTCTTAAGAGTTTGTTTAACTTCTTCTGATTGCATTGGATTTTTAACACCATACTTTTTAAGAGAAGTCTTTTCAGATTTTATCTTTTTACAAGAGTTGCAATAATATATCCCACTTAGACCATTCGTGTAATTCCAGTAGTCTTTAAAGCCATTAGAGACTTCTTTGTTACAGTTTTGGCATATACATGTAATCTTAGATGAAGTTCCCTTAGACAAGTGTTCTACGCTTATATCTATATATTTACCAACACTAATATCATATCCAAATGATTTGTAATATTTTATATTCCTAGAGTGACCCTTTATCTTTATCTTTTTTTCTTTTATCATTATATGTTATATCTATATATCTAAAAGAGTTGTTGCTAAAGGGTGTGAAAATATAAATTATAGAGAATGAATACCATTACCATCGTTAGAACCCTCTATTGATAGTACCTTTATTAGATTATCACCATCGCCTTTCTTTTTATAGAGTTCATTAAATCCCTTAGCTAACCCTCGTTTAAATATTTCTGTGAAGTATGCAAAGGCATTTACTGACTTAGCTTCGTTAAAGTTATACCAATTTTGGTACATGTCTAAAACGCCTGATTGGTAGCAATCCATTTTATCATCATTTGACCAGTACCTCATTTTCTTAATGGTTTTATTTCCTAGTAATTCTAGCATCTTCTCAGCCTTTCTAGTAAGCTTACCTCTTGCTTTTGATACTATTATTTCTACATATAGTTCTTTGTTGTTTAAATACATTTATGTTCTATTATTTTTATATATATTATATATATTTTTATCAATAAGTTTTAACTTTTCATTAACAGATTCGTCATATTTGATTATTAATAGATTTATTCTATTATTTGCACAAAATTCTTGTTTTATCTTATCTTTTTTTCTATTATATTCCAAATTTTTAACACCACCAAAGTATTTTACTGGCTTATAGTGTTGTTCACCATTATATTCAATACAAATATTGTATTTTGGTATATAGAAATCAAATCTTAAAGGAAGCTTATTTACACAACCATTAAAGGATTTTTGAAATTCATATAATATTTTATTTTTGTCTAGAAAAATACTTATCATACTCTCCCCCTTTGACTTATTACAGTCTGGGCATCCATTCATGCTATATAAGTGATTATCAGGTCTTTGGCTAAAAATGCCATGCTTAACACATATTATATCAACATGTGTTTTGTTATTTGTATAATTAACATTAGAATAATCCCATTTATGTTCTCCCCATATACTTTTAGAACTATCTATAAAGTCAGCTTGTAGTTTTGCCCTTTTACATACATCACAATCTTTTTCTTGGTTTAGATGTTGTTTAGGATAAATTTGAAAATAAGTACCATGACTTCGGCAACCTATTGTTAATTTACTCCTAGAACACTTGTACAAAGTTTTTGAATAATCCCATTTATGTTCTCCCCATACTCTCTTAGACTCTTGTATGAATTTATCTGTTGTCTTTACTTTTGTAGAGCATAATGGACACAGGTTGCCTTTTCTTATTTGTTTTAAGTTTCTAGAAAATTTAGTTTTGTGTTTATTGCAGACTATAATGGATTTAGTTGTATTGTTAGTATATTCGAAATATGAAAAATTATAATTAATTAGTTCTGTAACTTCTTCATAAAAGTTTGCTTTTTTCATATAGGCTATATATTAAGTTAAATATGTAACAAATAATTGGTGATAAGTAGTTTATTTTTATTATATTTGTATAAAACTTAAAATATGAAAAAAGCATTTATATTTATAGGGTTGCCATTGTCAGGTAAATCTATGTATATTGAATCTAGAAAGAAAAAAGACTGGATTGGTATTAAGGTTGTATCTGCTGATAATATAAAGCTAACACACCCTGACTATAATCACAACGTCCCAGAACATGTGCATTTGTGGAGTACAAAAATGGCAGAGGAAGAGATAATTACTCTAGCTAAACAAGGGTTGTCTAAGATTGTTATGGATGGTGGTGGTATTAACAATAGCTATACCATCAGAATAATTAATATGCTTAAGGACAATGGGTATAAAACAGAATTAATTCATATCAAAACCCCTTTACAAGTATGTCTTAGCAGAAATGAAAAACGTGAGAGGAAAGTACCACACATTGATATAATAAGAAAAGCAGCCAAAGAGAATATACAATTTAATAGAATATCAGAAATTTGTGATATTTCAACTGTTGTTAATCACTTTTCTAATAAAAACATATTTGTAGATATGGATGGTGTTATAGCTGGATTATCTTTACTACCTACATATGAGGACAAAGTAGATTTTGTTAATAATGAAATATTCAAAACGCTATTACCAGTAAACCCCGTAATTGATAAACTAGAAAAATTAAAAGAAGAAGGAAGAAATATCTATATATTATCAGCAATTCCAAATTCACTTTCGTATATAGATAAAAATGAGTGGTTAGATAAGCATTTCAACATAGACAAGGATAAGAGATTTTTTGTAAATTCGGGTAGGCACAAAGCAGAGATGTTAGATAATCTTAGATTAAAGTTAAAGCTAGAGAAAAGGGATGTATGTCTTATAGAAGACACACACTCTACTCTAGAAAAAGTAAGAGATTATGATATGAATCCTATACACGTATCAGAATTTCTCACAGATGGTTTTGTATAACAAAAAAGCTCTTGAATAACAAGAGCTTTTTAATATTTTTTCTCAAATTTTATTTTACCACAGTCCCATATCTTCTTATAGTTATTATCTTTCATAAATTTACTTTCTGTTAGATTTGTATTTAAATTAGATTTTTTATAATTTGACTTATGTATTCTCTTACAACCAACGATATATTTATAGTCTGGTTTTGTTTCTTTAATTTTCACAAATCCTAAGTTTTTATATAGACCACCATCAGACCAGTCGCTATCAGCATAACTTATTAATCTTTTGGGACTGTGATTTTTAACGAAATAACTCAATAATTTACTAGCACCTCCAATTACAGAAGTATTCTTTTTATTACAGAATCTGTTAAGATTCCACTCATCACTCATCATTCTTTTTCTACCTTCTAAATGATCAAAGGTCATTATACTAACCAATTCTTCATTGTGGTACAGTCCCAATTTTAGTGAGGATTTTGCTCTTCCCTGTATATGATTTTTGTCTAAGAAATTAGTTACAATCTTCGTATTTTTTATTTCTTTTATAACACATTTTCTAGCACCTATTTTATTACTTATACTCAACCAGTTACATATTTGTGATTTTAGTATTTCTATATTATTTACCCAATCATCTTCCCATATATGTATTATTCTGATTCCTTTATCAAGAAAATATTTACTCTTATCATAGTGATAGTTTTTTTCTTTATATTCTTCTGAATGCCAGTATAATCCATTAAATTCAAAACCTATATTAAGTTCTGGTAAGTAAACATCTATTTCTAAACCATCTCTATAAGATTTTATTATAGAACCATTATATTTAGAAGTTATATATTCTAGTAGTTCTTTCTCTTTTATTGATTGTGAACTGCTTATGGGATAACATGTAGTACAAAGTGGTAGGTTAGACCTTGACCTTTTTAAATAATTATCTATATGTATTTTATAATCATGTTCTTTGTAACACCTCATCAAAGAGATACCATTATCAATATACTTAATGTAATTATCATCACTAGATATTGAGAACTTTCCTGGTCTGAATATATCAGATTTCATAATATTATCAGAATCCCATTTATTAGACATAGTCTTTTTATTTTTTATCTTAAAATCATCAGATAGTAAATAGTTAGATTGACCATACCTATCCTTATTAGTCTTATTAACACTTTGTCTAACACTTTCTAACATTGAAGGATTTTCAACACCATATTTTCTTATGTTTGTAGTCCTTGATTTATCTCTTACTTTTTTTGACATCATTGGATACTCGACACCATGATTTTTAAGACAAGTTTCTTTAAATTTATTTTTAAAATGCTTTGATTTAGATATATGGTCTACTCCATACTTATCAATTAATGTTTGGGATGACTTTTTTCTTATTTTTTTTGATTGTTGTAAGTATTCAACACCATATTTTTCTATATTGGTCTTTTTAACGCTTTCTTGTATTTCTTTTAGCATCATAGGATGGTCTACACCGTATTTTTTTATACTAGTTTCTTTAGCCTTTAGAGATCCACACTTCATACAACAGGCATACTTACTACCATTTGATATATTTCTAAAATACTCTTTTATCTGTATATTGACTTCCTTGTTACAAAAATCACAAGATACATCCACATCGAGTCTTGATCCCTTGGATATATGTTCTATTTTTATTTCTATTTCATCTTTATGAACTTCATACCCAAGTGATTTATAATATTTTATCTTTCTACACCCTTTGGTCTTTATTGTTATGGTCTTTTTTATTATCATAGCTTAATTCTTATATGCAATTTGTCTTTGGAAGTTTCAAACAAAAAAAGCTCTTGAATAACAAGAGCTTTTTAATTTAAAAACTTTTAATGTATTTATTTACTTAACTTCACTTTTTCATTATATTGAAGTTCTTTTACCCCACCTAATTCGGACTTAAGATTTTTATGTCTTTTCTCTAGATTTACCAATGCAGTAGAAAGTGTAGTAGACTCCCCAATCATTTGTATAGAACCCTTTACTTTTTCAATGTTAAAATTGACATCCTCTAGTTTTAAAGTGATTTCTCTTTCCTTATCTTCTAGTTTTCTCTTAACCATTGTTTCTTTACCCAACTTATTCTCATAAAAATAAGTTAAATCGTAGTTAAGTTCGTTTCGGACTTCATTTACTAATTCGATTGCAGATTCAAATTGAAAGAAGCTATTTCCATATCTCTCATCACATCTATATAAGAAGGTTGCGTTCTTATAGTTAAAGGCATAACATTCTAAATAAGGATTTATTAAGTTATCAATTTTTTTAACAACGTCTAGTTCTACAAATTTATCCATATTTTTAGCAACTTCTTGAATAACTGGATAGAAGTTCTTGTTTATAATTGGTATAATAGGTGAATTAAATAATGATTCTAATGTACTTTCATCTTCAAGTTCATCATCATTAATATAAATAGATTTATTATCTACACCAAGACCTATAGTTAAATGTTCAGAAATTCTAAAATTTATTTTATCATTATCTATTTGAGCATATGTCATAGCAGATTCAATCAATCTTAATTTTCTAAGTTCTGATTCTTCTTTTATATGATCTTCTAATAGTGTTTTCTCAATTGCATCTTCTGTTAATAGAAACCATGAATCTTTGACAAGTGCTATATGACCATTCTCTACTTGTTCTACTATTGTGTGAACTGACTCTCCCTGACCACCACTAAGTAAATTTGATTTTTTCTCAGGTGAAGAAGTTAAGTTATGTACAAATAGTTTTATCTCTGGCACCCACTCATATATCGATAACTCATTAAGAACTTTTGACATTCTGTCTTGGTCTGATTGAAGGTTAATTGTTTCTAGAAGAACGTTTATAGGCTGTCTATATAATTCTCCTTGGTTTTTGGAATTAAGAACATTATACAAGTTTTTAAGTTCGTATAAAAGTTGATACTCATCCATATCGGTGTTTAACCCTTCTAGCAGAGATTTTACTTGTTTGTCGTATGTATAAGGTTTCAACCTTTCATTCAAAGAAGTAATAATATTTTTCTCTGATTCATCGTTACAAACATTCATATGTCCCTCTACTATATTAGAGATTTCTTCTTGATCAAGCGAAAGTTCTCTTTTGAAGTTAAACAACTCTAGTTTAAGATTCTTCATGTGTTATTATTTTATTTTTTTTCTATATTGTATATATTAATAGCAAAAAGCCATTTTTTTCTATTTATTTATTATTTTGTCTATCACTTGGGGATTCTCCGTTAGGATTGCTATCTTGTGGAGCATTCCTTTCTCTTGCTTTTAGTATATTGTTGTACCACTTACTTTTCTTAGGACTAATGGAGTATCCATCTTCTGAATTAACATAAGGCCAACTACTCTTGTCTGTAAAGCTACCCTTACCCCCTGGATTACCTACAAAATCTTGATCAGGGCTAAAGTAATCACTATATCCACCAGTTGTTTGATAACCGTTTTGGTCAGTCATACCATCTCCCTCTTTAGTATAACCAGGTGTGTCTATTTTGTCTTTTCTAAACGCTGGGTAGTATGTTTGTACCTCAAATGATATTGACATTTTTATTTCATTACTTGAAGATAAGTCCTTTTCACGAGTTATTTCTATATTAGATTCATCTGGTGTTAAAAGAACTGCATCTATGTTCATATAGTTATGCTCAAAATACATAAATCTATATAACCAAAGTGTATCCAATAGTGCTTGACTACACTTAAATGTGTCTATTTCATTAGCTAACGTTATTTCTAGGTCATATAATACACTTACAGGTACTGCTCTTACTCTATTAAGTGTTTTTCTAACCTCTATTTTATTCTCAACTACTGTTCTTAACCAAACATTTGGATTTGCAAATTCATCAGATCTTACATTAAATGATTTAAGGGATATATGTCCTCTTGGTATAATATCCGTGTTTAGTTCAACTTTTCTACTACCAGATGCTATATCATCTTGGAAACTGTCTAATAAAAACCGCTCATCACCTGTCATAGAGTAATACATTGGTACCTCAACTGCATAATCACCAGATGAGAATCTATTTACCCATCTTAGGCTACCCTCAAGTGTATCTAATACACAAACTGTTAAGTCTCTAAAGAATGTGTCATCCATGTTTTTTCTATTTCCTATCATATTTTTATATATTAAATTAAACTTTCTCTAATCTAATTAATAAGTAATGTATACAATACTAAACAAAAAGACATGAGTGTGAACAAATTACTCCTATGGGAGAAGTGGAGACCTAAAAAGGTAGAAGATATGATACTTCTTCCTAGAATTAAAAAACATTTTGAAAATGGGATAGAAGGAAATTATATATTCTATGGACATTACGGAACTGGGAAAACATCATTATCTAGGATACTGGTTGGTAGATACACAAAAGATAAACCTTATATAGAGATAAATAGTTCCTTATACACATCCATTGATGTACTTAGGAATGAAATAGAGGATTTTTGTAGATTCACACCAATGATAGATGCTGGTGATGGAACTAAATATGTTTTTTTAGATGAGTTTGAGAGAGTTTCTATACAATTTCAGGATGCATTTAAAGCATTCATTGAAAAATATAGTAAAAATGGTGTTAGATTTATAATAACCACGAACCATATCAATAAGATATCGGATGGTATAAAGTCTAGAATCCCACAGATAAATTTTGATTGTGAGAATATAGAGGAAGAAAAGTTTTTAAAAAAAGAAATTTTCAAAAAAATTCAAAACGAAATATTACCAAGCGAAGGTAATACTATACCCAAAGAGGATCTAATAAAAATAGTAACAAAGAAATTCCCAGACTTTAGATCAACAATCGAGGAGGTTCAAAGTTATATAAGAACAGGTGGCACATCTTCTAGTTCATCTAATGTATCAAACGTGGTTAAACTAGAACTTTATGAGGTACTGTATAATTCCGAGCTAGATTATGAGCAAATATATCATTTTTTGATGTCTAAATTTGGCTCTGAAAGAATAGATGTTATGATTAAGCTTTTAGGTAAGCCACTCATAGATTGGTCAATTGATGGAAACAAAAATATAGATAAATTATTTGAGTGTAATTTTATAATATCTGACTATTCTAATTTATTAGAAAACTCGACTGATCCTATAGTTCTTGGTCTAACAGTAATTGGTAAACTTAGAAAAATTTTAATCTAAATTTTTAAATACATGTGAAGATGTGTATATAGATACATCATTACCAACTACCATAACACCTACATTTCCTTTATGATGTGGGTGTTCTATTATCTTATTTACAACACCTAATTCTTCACCATAAGTAGCCTTGTATATAAAATCACCCACTTTAATATCTTGAGCCTTTCTATTTTCGCTTAACCACTTTTTTAATTCGTTCTTTATTTGCCTCTTAGTTTTCACTCGCTTAATTTCATCACCATTACCCTTTTTGTTATTACATCCATAACACATTGGTTGGTAATTATCAATATGATTAGCACCGCCCTTAGACTTAGGGATAATGTGGTCAACGTTTAATGGATAAAGGTTGTCATCATATATGTCAATATGAATGTTCCCTGCCTTATCTAATCCATGACCTATTTGTGTTCCTACGTGTCCACATTCTACACATTTAACACCTTTGTGATAGAATGTTTGTAGTCTCCTATGATCTTTGTATTTATATAGGTTTTCAAGAGGCTCTGTTTTAAATATTTTATATTTAAATACTTTAGCTTTTTGTGTTTCTTTTAATTCTTTAAAATTTTCTAATACTTTCATATTCTATATATTTTATATGCAAAGATAAACAAAATTAATATATAAACAATGGCATCACTTAGTTTTACCGATTTTTACATAAAATACCCTGGGCATCCTAGTTTTAACAACATAGAATTGGTTGAAGATGATGTCATAAGAGTTATTGTGCAGAAGTACGAGATGATAATATTCACAAATAAGGGTGATTTATTAGGCGATCCTAATTTTGGTGCTGATTTACCAAACCTATTGTACGAAACTAAATTATCTGCCGAATTTATAGAGGGGGATATTAAAGCACAAATAGCAGACTATATTCCAGAGGTTGATAACATTGAGTATGAACTTAAAGTTGAATTTTTTGAAGATCCTGATAGGTTTCAAGAATATATGGTAATTGGTTTTAAGATAAGAGACATAGAGATATTTGCCAGCGTACTATAATTATTTAATAGGACAATTTTTACCAGAGTATATATATCCTTTGTTTCTAGATATATCAACACCAATCGATTTACTAGAAATATAAACATCTTCTAGACATTCAGTATCAGAACCACCTACTATAACATATCTTCTATACTTATCATTACTTAGTCTTTTATATAGTTTTTTAGGGATTTGAAACCATTTATGATTATTTCCAATATATACAATTGCAGTTCCCTTAGTTGTTTTGAATATATCACCTTTATTTAGTTTATCATTACTTTCTTTATTCTTTATGTTATCATAGGTGTTTTTATCTAATATCTTTTTATAGTAATCTACACTAACATCATAGTTATACCTTTTTTCTATAATTTCAGTTTGGTTAGGAAAATGATATAAATCCTGCTCAATATTTATTTCTGGGTCATGATCAAATAAATATTCGTTCCCCACTTTACCATTTATGTGATTATCCCATATTTGGAACACCTCATCAAATTCATTACAATACTTTTTTAATTCCTTAACATAATTATCAGTAAAATACTTTTTAAAACTTTTTTGAACATCAACGATTATAAGAATATCATCAGTTCTATTACTTTCAAATGTATTTATGTATTTCATAGTATTATATATTAAAAATCCCCATCATTTCTTTGACAGGGATTTAATTTATTTGGTACTTTTAATTATTATATTGGCAAATCTTCATCATCATCTTCCTCTACATCTTCAAACCCTTCTTCGTCTTGTGCTTGTTGTGTTTGGTCTTGTTGTGTTTGGTCTTCTTCATCTTGCATTTGTGCTTTGTCAAATCCTTCTTCAGCTTGAATTTGTGTTTCGTCTTGCGTCTCTTCTTGACCACCTTGCATTTGTGTTTCATCTTGCATCTCTTCTTGGCTACCATCCATTTGTGTTTGGATTTGAGGTTGTGTTTGTACTTGATCACCTTCACTATCACCACCTATCAAGGCTCTTGAAGATAGTATGTCATTATCTAAGAACTTTTTAGCAACATGCTTAACTAACTCTTCTGCAATGTCGAAATCGCCAAAAAGTTTCTTTAAGTCCTCACCTGTTTCATCTTTTACTTTCTTACTATAAGCGTTTATAAGACTTTTAGGAACATCAATAGTTGTTCTAACTTTATATGTATCTTCTACTTGAAATACATTTTCATTTATATTTGGTGTTTTGTCTTTACTAACTTTCTTATCTGTTCTATGTGATTCGAAATTTTGAATGCGTTTCATAATTTTTGTTATTTTTATAATTTATATATTAATATCTTAAACTCTCTTTTTTGCTATAATGATCCACCAATTAAGAATGCACCTATTATAACAATAATGCTACTAACACCACCCCAAAACACTTTTTTCTCTAATTTATCGACTTGTGTTTCATATATATCAACTTTAGTATTCAAATTACCAACTTGTGATCTATAAGTTTCTTCTATTAACATATTATTAGCTATTTGTGATTGTAAGTTTAATATTTGTTCGTCTTTATTGTTTACTAACTCAAATAAATTGGTTATTTGTATCTCTTGCTCACCTATAACTTTCTCTAAATCATTTACAACCCTTATTGTTATTGAATCCAAGCCTTGTCCTAATATGTCATTCTTTTCCATAAGTTCTAGTATATCTAACTTAGTATCAACATATCTAGCTTGTTCCATTGTTATAACAACATATTGATTACCTAAAGAATCTTTTTCATATTTAGGATAATCTTGACCATATAGAGCAAATGTTGATAGGATGGCTATCAAAGTTATTATTATTTTTTTTCTCATTTATTTAATTTTATTTTTAAAGATTTAAGCAATCTCTCATCACTTTTATCAGGTGCTTTATTTAGGCTATCTATTTCTTTTTTATTCTTTTCTATTTTAGCTTGCAGAGATTTTAATAATTTCTTACTAAGATATGCTTCTCTCTTAGCTTGTATTATAGAATCTTGGCTTTGTTCTATCTTTGTAGAAAGTATACTATCCATTTCTTTTAATAAAACATATTCTCCCTTTATACTATCTAATTCAAATGTCAAGGAATCTCTTTTGGCTATAAGACTCTCATTTTTAGCATTAAGCCTTTCTATATCTTCCTTGTATGAATCATCTGTTTCGAAATATTCCTTGTATATAAAAAATACTAATAGAAAGAATAAGACTGTTATTAGTATTGATTTATTATCTAATTTCATATATTTTATTTTTTTTCTTATATATTATATTGCATTATCCACATATTATTTATATATTTGTCAAAAAAATGATTAGAGAATTATACTGTTTTGATTTTGATAAAACACTGTGCTTAACACCAGAGCCAAAAGAAGGTAAAGTTATATGGAAAGAAAAGACTGGTGAGGATTGGGGACACCGAGGTTGGTGGGGTAAGCCTGACTCTTTAGATACTAGTGTATTTGATATACCAAAGGTTGATTGGATTTATGAAGAATATCTAAGGGCAGTTGCTAGACCAGGTTCTTACGTCATTATGGCTACTGGGAGACAGAATAGAGTAATGGGAATGAGATCCCGTGTTGAAGAAATTATTAGAAGCCACAATATGTCCTTTGATGAGGTTCATTTATGTAGTGGTCACGATACATTTACATTTAAAGTAAAGCTATTTGAAAATCAAATAGAAAATACTAAATGTGAACACTTCACTATGTATGATGATAGGGCTGAGCATTTAGAAAAATTCGCTAGGTGGGGAGAAACACAAAAGATAAAGATTACAATAATCGACTCAATTAACAAAACTATAAAAACATTTAATTAATAGCTATGACAAAGATAAAAGAAGAAACTAAGACAGAAGTAGAAGAAATATTATCTAGTCCATATAGACTAGATTTACACAATGACTCCCATAATTCATTTGAACATGTTATTAAGTGTTTGATAAATATATGTGGACACGAAAAAGAACAAGCAAATCAATGTGCACACATTGTACACTTTAAAGGTATTTGTGATGTTAAGTATGGTGATTATGAGACTATTTCTAGTATGAAAGAAAAATTGTCAAATAATGGACTGCTTGTTACTATGGAGGAAAACTAGCTGATTACCTGCGTCTTCCATATCCACTACTTGACTTATATTTACTCTGACCATATCCACCACCAGTTCTAGAACCAAGTGTTTTTTTCTTCACATCTAAAAAGTGTGTGTAATCATTACTTTCTATATAATCAGATTTCTTCATACACTCATTTATGTAATCAACTATTTCCTTATCAACATGTTTGTTCATCCATTCGTGTATCATCTCTGTAAACTCGTTCTTTTCGAATATAGATGTAGCATTTACAATAGTCATGACACAATTATGTACAACTATCCCATTTGCTACATAACTATTATCATCCTCTACTTCTAAATTATAAGTTGTTCCAGTATAATTATACTTTTCATTTCTTTGTAGTACTGACGAATATTCAAAATCAGAAATCTTTCTCATACATGACCTTTCTAAACTATCTTCATAAATAGATACCCAATATTGGCTTTTCGTAGGCTTACCATATCTATGTCTTTTATTATAGGATATTACTGCATGTTTGTCTAATGATATAGATATATCTCTCATAGTCAATGCTAGTTGAAAACTAGTTGAACATCCTATGTAATGTTTAGTCTTACCAGGTGTTTCACAGAGCCAACCATCTCCCTTTATCCAATAATCTAGGACTAGGGACATTTTCTCTTTATCTAGTTTGTTATAGAGCATTTCGGGGAATATTTTCTCTTTATCTTCATCATAGCATTTAGAAAATATTTCCCATAAGAATCTATTATAAAATATCACAGTAGTGCAATTATTTCTATTCTGTACATGATATTTTAAATTCCAGTTATTTATTATATCCTTCATTTCATCAATAAGAGTTAAATCTTTATCATTAAAGGCTAAAGTTATTCGGTAAGTATTATGAGATGGTTTATAACTGTTACCATCTGCTAAGAATAAGCCTAAAAACTTAGCAAAATTATTATCTAGTTCTATTTCCTTTATTTTAAAATTAGATGACGGAGAATATTTATTCCTTTCAAATAATTCTTGATATTTGATATTATTAACATCACCAGTATATAGAGGTGATTTTATAACAACACACCTAGATTTATTAGAAATGTCACTTGGTAAAATCCACTCTCGCTTAAGATAATTATTATAATTCTTTCTATTTTTCTTTGAGTAGTCATTTTTTGGAACATATATAGGATGGTTATATGTTATATCTAAGCTAGGTTGGCCTCTAAATTTGATTCTGTGCATAACACCATCAAAATCTTTTTTACATATATTTGTTACTGGTTTGTAATTTCCTAAATGTGTTAACACCAACTCACCTAATTTGATATCTTTTATTCTTTTATAACCATTTATAGTCTTTATAAGAGTGTTTGGCAAAACGCAATCATCGTTTCCATTATCTGCTGCATATTTTATATTACCAGAACTAGTTGTATGTTTTACAAATGTGGTTATTTCCCTTATGGTGTCTTCATTATTTATTGAGAAAGATTTACTAAGCATTAGAGATTGGTAGTCTTTTATAAGTAAATTTTTTAAACTTGTTACTTTAAGTCCTACCTTTTCTTCTGGTGAATCTATTCTGTGCTTATATCTAACAAATACAGAAGAACCATAATCATTAATACCATCAAAAACATGAGGTAGTTCTGCTAGTAATGTATTTCCATAGTTGTTAAGTTCTAAAACTATTTTAAGGTTATCTGGATTAAAATATTCAAAAGCTAATATATAAAGCAATTCTGACATTTGTTTAATAGATATTATATTACTTCGATATATCCCAATTTGTTCTAGTTTGAAAAAATCCTTTATTGATGAATACTTTTCTTTTTGTATATCTATGACCTCTCTACTTTTATTACTTATTCTGAATATGTTTATAACAGAAAAATCTTGACCTAATCCCTCTGCAAGGTCAATTGATAAGACTATTTTATATTCTTTTCTTTTTATAGGGTTGTATATATCATAATCATCAACCCATTTTAAATTTTCATAGGAAAAATTTAGCTTATCTTCAAATTCATATATCTCCTCCCACTCATAAAGAATTTTATTATTCAATAAATGGTCTATAATATTTTCACTTAGTAAAGATTTACTAGCATTTACAAATCTAAGACCGTATTCTTGGTTAAAAGCATCTTCTCCACCAATATCTTTTATTGCCTCATCCTTCCATGTAGTAAGTTCTGCTAACTCTAGTATAGATATCTCTTTACCATCGGGTGTTTTTATATTAAATCCAACAACATCCTCATCATGACAATAATCATTATTATAAACCTCGATTACATATTTTTGTAAATCAACACTCCAACTCATTTCGACCTTAGTATCAGCACCCCATTTATTATGTACTTGATTAAGAATATCATCCTTTTCTATTTTGTTTTCGTATAATTTATGATCATTAAGCCTTATATATGTAACAAACCTACCAGGGACTTGATACCAGTAAACCCTCATAGGGGTGTAGTTGTTTCTTTGTGGGTCACCAGCTGGTCGTTCTGCATTAGTAAGTAATTTATGAAATAAATTCATACCATTTGGTGTAGATGTGATTATTATTTTAGAGTTTTTTATTGCAGATACTGTTGGAAAAACCGCAGTATAATATGGTTCTATTATGTTTGAAGGAATATGTGCAAATTCATCTAAATAAAGAACATCAATAGTAAAACCAATAGCTGGAGTCTTTGTCCTAGCAGAGGTCTTAATACGACAACCATTGTCAAATGTTAGTGATTTTTGATTCCATGTTTTTATACCAGGTTTTAAAAAAAATGGTAGTAATGAATAAATGGATTTTATCTTGTCAACAATCTCAACTGATGTATCTCCCTTGTTAGCTACAATCATAATGTTTTTATCATTATTGAATAGTATTGTATGGAGCATAAATATAGAAGCAGATATAGTATTATGTGAAAGTATCCCATTCGTGTAGAACCTATGATTCTGATGGTCTACCGATAAATCAAACATAGATGATTTATAATCTTCCCTTTTTATATGCTTCACAATACTATTGCCATTTTTGGTCTTTATAGTATCGCCTATTTTTAATTCTTTACAGAATACTTCATCAAAATATTCATCAAATAATATATGATTATCTGCACAAGTTAAGCTAAGACCGTCAATAGTTTTGATATTATAATGATTAAATGGTTGTGTTAAATGTATCTCTGATACTGCCTCATATCCAGTATCAGTCTTTACTCTAATATCTATTAAAGATATAGATTTTAATATTTTTTTAGAAATATCATCCTCATCCAATGATACATTTCTATATTGGTATTTTTCTATCAACTCAATAGATTTTTCTATCAACTCAATCAATATTTTTTTAAGAAGTGTAATCATTTTTTTTATTATTTTTATCTATACATTATTTAAAAAATCTATACATTTTTTAATAGTTAAATCTTTTTTGCTTTTATATTCAGTATCCCATATTATTAGAATATCAAATCCTTTTGATTTAGCAATATTTATTTTTAAATTATCTTTATCCCATATTTCCCTTGCAGTAGGTCCACTTTCTTTATAGAAAGGATGTGGGTAATCGTTCTCTTTGAAAGTTTTAGGATTTGCATGGTATAAATCACCATTGTATTCGATAATTTTCATTCTTTTTCTATCAGTGAAATCATATGAGAAAAATCCTACATCTTTAACTGATATAAAGAACTCTTTATTTTTTATTGCATAGTGTACACGTTTTAGTTCATTATCTGTATAAATCTTACTTATCTTTTTAAATAGGTCTTGTGATATTTCAGAATAGCCACATTTCATATTACCATTTTCTGCCAAATTTTTCTGCCAAAGTGTTTGTCTATCTAGCCATCTTTTCTTACCACCAACATCACCATATTTTTCTACACATTTTTTTAGAGAAAATGTACTTTGTCTTTCACTAAGCATCTTTTTAGATGTTTCCTCATCATAACCTTTCAGTAAATAGTATTCTAAAGTAGTATCTGATATTCTATCCTTAATAGCTTCCTTTGCAAAAATACTTATATGCTTCTCTATATTCTCTATACCTTCATATTTTGAAAAGTTCTTTGAAAATGGACTTCTCGATTTTCTTTCTAATTCAGTTGTATTTTCTTTGTGATTAGGATTTTTTCTGCCTCTTATTTTATCTGCAAACATTTTTTTATACTTTTCTGTCTTCATATGCTTACCACTTTTAATTGTTGTCTTAGCCTTATCTGATAATGCCATTATAGGAGCACCTTCGTACAATTCTTTATATTCTTTAGTAGTCATATTATTATGTGCAAATTTTAAATGTTTACCATATATTCTTTTACATTGCTCACCACATATTCTACATGTTACAGTTTCTTTATTATCATTTATTATCATAATTTATTCTGTTTTATTATTAAATGCTTTTATATATAAAAAGATGTTGGCTTGTTATCAAATAGGTAAATTATTTTTCTAGCAAAAATAAAATATCATATAGTTTAATTTTTATTTTTTCTAATAATGTTAGTGATCTTTCTTGCTTAAGCATGTAGTAATATAGTTTACCAATTCTATATTCTTTTCTAATTTCCTTGCTCTTAATTTCGCATAAAGTGTTGAAGGTCAAGCACTTACCCACCTGCCTACTAGCCATTAATATATTGAATCGATTATCAACAAAATTATCTAATATGTCAGCTTGATAGTCTCTAAGTGTTATTGCTCCAATAGAACCATCTTCTCTTTTCACCTTACAGTATTTTTCGGTAAAATGGTGTATATCTAGTGCACATTTAATGTATTCTCCTTGCTCGGCACTTGTCATCTTAAATGTAAGACCTGATCTTCTTAACCCTATTTCATTTTTAAGCCATGGGTTTTGAAACCTTTTTAGTACTATACCATCATTTATCTTATCAGTAGCCTCGGTAACGTTCTCACTACTAAATACCATTTGTCTTTCTTTCTTAATCTTTGCCATAAGCGACTTATTTTTTTATATATATTATAAAAAAACAGCTCTATGTCTAAAACAGATAAAGAAAAAAGTAGGATACAAGACGAATTTGATCAAATACAAGGGGAGAATAATGATTTTGATATATCAAAACATTTGGCAGAAGCAGAAGATTTACCAGACCTTGGTGAGATAAGCTTGTATGATTATGATGCAGATTTAAGCACATCATCACAGCAATCAGTGGAGGTTTTAAGTTCACTTATAGACTTATACCTAAGTGATGTTCCAAAACTAAAACAACATCCTTATATAAAAAATAAGATGAAGGAAGATGCTATGGTATATTCAGAGGCTATATTCTTGGCTAAAATGACTAGAAAAAACTTCCTTAACCAACTACGCCAAATTGATAATGGGGAAAGCTCAGCTAGAATGCACGAAGTTGTTAACCAGACTATTGTGCAGGTTAGGGAAAACTCTAAATTTCTATCCACACAAAGAACTGACTTAGAAAAGTTCTATAAGAATCTAAGAACAGATATGGGATTAGACGATATTGAAAATTCAGAGGTTTTAGAGTCACAATCTGATAAAGCGAAAGATTCACAAGATGATGGTGATATTGTTGATAATAGAAAACTAAATGACCTTATAAAAGGAGCAATGATGAAAGAGAGTAATAATAAAAAAGAAAGTAAGGGTAAAAAGAAGTAATTATATTTTTAAGTACTTAAATGTTTCAAAAGTTTTCACTAAATTATTAGCATGTATTAGAATATCTTTTTGTTTAAAGATGTTTCTTTGGTTATATGTTACCTCCCTAACCATAACGTATTTATCTACTCTATTCGTAATGTCATGGATATTATTTTTTATACCATCGCTAGTATTACTCATTATTGTGGTAAACACATCGTTTATATTAATAGCCAAATCAATAGATTTTTTATTTTCATCATAAAAGTGGACTGTGTTATAATTCTCAACAACTGTATCTGTAAATTTGTCACCATCAGTTTTATAACCGAACAAATGTTGTAATAAGAGTCTTGTTTTTAGATATGAGATATAATCTTTATCTCTATTATAGAATGTTTCTGATAGAAAGTAATAATCTTTTACTACTAGATTCATATCACCCAATTCCTTCTCTAAGCTATCTATAATCGTTTTGTAGCTACTTTTACTTTTTTTAGAACATATTATGTATATATCATCGTTTTTGTTTCTAAGGTGCTGAAAATGCTTCTTATAGATAGTGTAGTCTAAATTTTCTATAATACTTGTATTCATAAATTCTTGTAAGGAGAATGATAGGTCAGTTATGTTGAACTTCATACTTTTACTCTTAATCTTTAGTGTGTTGTAAAGGTTTTCTGGTAGCCAATATCCAACATCATCAATATTAAGCATAGAATTATATTTCTTATAGATACCTTTTTTTATTAAATTGAATTCTGATTCAGTTAATTTAATGATGGGTATCGAAGGTTTATTCTTAGAGACTAACCATACTGAATTATCTATCTTAATAAGTGTATCAATGTCAAAAAAATGTGCCTTCATATTATTTGCTATATTTATTAGTTTCAGTATACCTTATTTCCTCTTGTCCACCACCCTTTGGTTCATCTTCATATTCTCTATCTTCCCATGTTACTCCACCACTTGTTTGTGAGTTAAAGCTTTTGCATTTACTACATTCCTTTGGAAATACACTTTTTCCATCTTTTTCTATTGCTTTATCAATATCATAGTAAAAGGGAGCTTTGCACCAAGGATTATTACACACTAATCTTTTTTTATTTTCTCTATCCATAATCTATATATTAATTAAAAAACATGCAAGATCATGACTATATAGATATTATAATATAAATTTTGTACTTGTATAGAATTTTAGTTAAAATAAATCCTTTTTACTTACAAAAACATGCAACATCATGATATATAAATATATTTAATATAAAATTTTCATTTTATTAGACTTTCGCTTAGTGCAAATTCATATATGTTAAGTAAATTTAGCTCATATTCAAATATAGATTTTACATCTGCTAATGTCTTTGAATTCTCTACTGCTTCAACTATCATAGTTCCAAACTTTTCTTGAAAATGTATATATGATTCACACCACGGCTTATTGTAGTTTACAAGTGTATCCCACTCTTTTTGACCACCTGATAACCAGTACAAACTTTTTTCTGGGATTACTGAATATTTCTTAAAATCGTCCAATCTAGTTTTCCATATACTATCTGTTGAATCGACCCTTTTCATTAATATCGATACTGCTTCTGCTACATCATCTGTTATTTGTTCACCAATTTCAAAGAAATAACCACATTCTGTTTTATAAATAGATACTATATTATCATTAAAAACTATATCTGATAAATTCATCTTAACCAAAGTTTTTCTTTTTTTCATAGCTATCTATTATTTTTTATACTCTTATATTCTTAATCCACTGTTCCACTTACCACTAAAAAGCCCATCTTCAAAAATTCCATTTAACCAATTACCATAAAATTCACCCCCTTTAAATACACCATAATACCAATTACCACTTAGGTAAACACCATCATGCCATATTAGAGTATTCTTTCTTATTTCTATAACTGCGTTGGAAATTTCGGAGTCTATTAACCAATAGAATTCCTCTTCTTTAAGTATCTCTACTATCGTATCAATATCTTTATAGGCTTTATCTTTGTAAGTAATCTGTTTAAACTTCATTTTGTTATTAATTTACACTTTTATATATTATCATTTTAATATTGCTTTTTATCTAAAATCTATTTTATGGATAAAAATTAACATATTAAAAAAAATATAATAAAAAAAGCCAAAATAATATTATTTTGGCTTTTTTTATCACTTTATGTACTAAATAACATCAGTACTTATAGGCTTTTGTCTAGAAATTCTTTTTCAATTAATGATATCTTATCTATACCTAATCTTGATATTTTATCAAGAATTTCGTCAGTGTCAAGACTATCTATTATACCTTCTTCAATATCTTGGAAATTTTCTGGTTGTATAGTTTCCAAAAACATTTCAATATCAATTACTGAAACTTCCTTAGAAGATTTTGGATGTGTAAAGGCAACTATTCTGTACTCTTCATCCTTCGTAGTTATCCATACTTTACTAAACCCAGCTTTCTGAGCATTTTTTATACCATCTGGTGATAAAGCAGGATACTTATCTTGAAGTATTCTGTATTCTTTATCTCTCATCTCTGTTAAATCTATACAAATAATCATAATAATAGTTTTAAGGTTTGATACAAATATAACAAATATATTGACATCAAAAAATAAAACAAGTCTTTTATTTTTAATATATATAAAAAAATTCATATATGAAATACCTAAAAAGAAAAAATATATACTTAAGTGAAGCATTTGACATGTCAGGTGGATCATCAGGACCATTGGGCAATGACATAAATTGGGGAGATTCATTAGTGGGTAGAATGTTCAATTCTATAGCTAGGAGATTTACAGTTAATTATAATGTTAATAGGATTGAGGCAATAGCTAAAGGCATAGATAGTGAATTTGAAATATTGTTAGCATCTGGTGCTATAGAGGGAAGTGAGCAAGAAGATGAATTTAACTTTTTTAAAATATCATTTTTATTGGGTAAGTTAAAAGAAATAATTGACAACGAAGAGTCTATAAGTAAAATAAAAGAAAATGTAGAGAACCTTTTAGATTATATATCTGAAATGGATGAATTTAAGAACGATAGAGCTAGTATTAAAAAAGAATTAGAAGAAAGCCTTCTTAATTTTGAAGAATATTTAAAAGATATTAAAAGTGATTCTACTAATGATGATGGGGATAAAGATGAAACTGAAACTGAAACTGAAAGCGATGATTCAGAGGAAGAAACAGATTTAGATCATCAAGAGGTGGTTAAATTAATAGACATAATAACCGATATACTAGAGAAGGCAGAAGAACTTGAAGAAGAATATAAAAATGTTCCTAGTGTACCTAGCGTATCTAATAAAGTTAGTGATGAAGATGCAGCTATAGAAGGTATGTCAAGAGAACACAAACAGTACATCAAGCTAAGTAAGCAGATACAAGAACTAGTATCAGAAGAAAATGGCATTAAGCTAGATAAAAATTTTCTAACAAATCTAAAAAAACTATATAGTGATGGCAAATCTAAAAAATACTGGATTGGCTTAGGAAGAAAGCTTCAATTAGCATACAAAAAATTTAGCAATAAATTTAATGAAAGTGCTGATATAGATTCTAGTGAAAGTGAAAGGGTGTCTATAGCTAGTAAGATATCAAATTTTGCTAAAAAATTAATGGGCATACCAGAAACAGAACTAGATGGCGACTTTGGTAGTTCTATTAAGAAGTTTAATAAGTTATTTAAGAGAATAGTTGATACAGGCATAGATTCTAAAAACGAGAGCAAAATAATTAAATATAATGCCTTTATGAAGGTATATGAAAAATCTACGAATGGGAAAGAAATTCAAAAATTCTTTTATAAAAACGTAGTATTAGATAATTGGATTGTTGACAAGAGTAAGGCTGATGATATTAAAGATATTGTTGAGAATTCTACAAAAGATATTAAAAAAATTGAAATAGATCCAATATTAAGCATAGTAAAGCTGTTTAACAAGGCTTTTAAGGTTTATACAACACAAACTATACCTTCTGGTAGAAGTGGTGGTAGAGTCTCTAATAATGTGTTTAGAAGGTATACTAATTTAGGATCTAATGTAGGAACTCCAGATAATCCTGGTGGTGGACCATTTATAATAAACAAAGTATTCAATAAATTTGAGGATAAGATACAGGATATTATTAGGGATAATAAATATAAAGCTTTATTTGACAAAGATACTGAAATAGAATTGGGTGATGGTAGAAAGGTTAAAGGTGGTGGTAAAATACTTCTTAGTTTTATACAAAAACTTCTAGATGGGGAAAATCTTTATAAAGGAAATGCTCAAAGTGTATTTTTTAAAGAATACTTTGGAATGGATGTGATACCTAAGAAAATAGGATCTGACAACATAACAGTTGGTAAAGATAATGAAGATTCACAAGATAGTGATGAAGCTATTGTTAAAGATAATACACAAATTGATAAAGAAGTAATAGACACTTATTTTGAAGAGGTTAGTAAAATAACTGATACAGAAGGAACAATATATGGTATGTTGATAGGAAAGCAATTAATGTTTTACCTTATTGTTATTAAAGTAGAGGATGAAGATGTGTATGTTAAGTATTCAGAAACATTTTTAAACTTTTCTAAATATTTAGACCAAGACTATAATATTAAACCTGGTAAGATAAAAAATGTTGAATTAAGACCTAAACCAATGTTTTTTGGTAAGATGGATAGAGATTTATTTGATATAACTCCTGGTTCTGATATTAAAGTAGCAGCAGTTAATATTGATATGTTTAACACAAACAATGAAAGAACTATAGCTAAAAACTTTAAAGACTTAAAAGATGTTAGGAATATATTTCAATTAGTTGATAGCAATAAAGAACCTATCAAGTTTACTGACTTAGAGAAAACCGCATTTGGACCAATGGATTCTAAAAACTATAAAGATTTAAAAGAAAAATTTAAATGAAACATTTAAAAAAGTACAAACTATTCTTAGAAGATTTTGAAGTTGAGGATAGTGATAGTGAAGATGTTAAACTATCTAAAGAAAAATTAGACAGAGTAAAGACACAAATATCATATTATAACTCTAATAAATCAAAAATAGATAAAATTTATCAAGATTTAGAAAATGGTAGTATTAAAGATGATTTAGATAAGGTAATTGGGACTGATGAAGATACAAACCCATTTCTAGTTAGTTACTCTAGTATAGCTAGTATAACTAGAAGTATTGAGAAGTTAAAAAAGAGAGAAACTGATAAATCGATAGAAAAAAATGAGCTAAAGGATAGACTATCAGATGCTAGTGATGATATCTCAAAAGATATAAGTGATAGAATAAGCAAAGTCAATGATCAAATAATTAAAATTAAAAAAGATATTAATGATGCTAGTAAAAAATTATCTGTATTAGAGAAAAGTCACAAAGAGAAAATGGATAATATAGAACAAGATATTAAAGATTGGATATCTAAAATTAAATAGCTATTATCCAAAATAGAAAAAATGTCATTTTTTAGTTTTTATATATATACTAAATAAAAAAATTAAATAGAAAATATGGCAAATATTCAAATTGGCAAGTACAAAAGACCAGGTATATTCATAGAAGAATTTGATCAGTCAGTAAATTCATCACCAACAGTAGATGGGATAACTAACCTCGTTATAGGTACTTCTAAAAAAGGACCAGTTAACACACCAGTAAGATTGACAAATATAAATGATTTAGAATCAGTTTTTGGACAAATAGACAGAGGTATGGAAAGAAAAGGATCATTCTTTCATAGAACGATTTCTAAGATGTTAGAAACTTCACCAGTTTTTGCATTGAATTTACTCTCAACTAATGACGAATTAGACACAATTAAATTTAAAACATTGTCAGCTTCTGCTGGTACAAATAATGATGTTTTGAAAGAAGGACCTTATAGAAGAGTTTTCGACACAACAGGCTTTTGGAGAAGGGATACTGAATCTTTCTTAAACTTAACAGATGATAATCAAAGAGCATTTAGCTTAACAAACCTATCTGATAAGACAGTAACTGCATTCGTTTTTAAATCAAGACTAAGTGGATTTGATAGAACTTTGTTAGAATGGTACGGGTCAGAAGATAGAATACCACCATATGTATCTAGTAAAGACTACGCAGCAGACTACCTAGTAGATGTTGTTTTAGTAAGTGGGGATTGGTCAGATTACCAATCACTAGCGGTTGATAACAGATGGAGTAGCTATTTCAATAATAATGGTCTTATAAAAGAAAGAGTAAGAGATTTTGCTAATGATAGAAATATTAATCTTCTAGAATACTATGAAGGTCTTTCACTTATTCCTTTTTTCAGAGATACAAATGGAAATAACATATTTATAGAAACTATTATAAACAGAGATACTGATAGAACTGGCTTATTCTGTGCATTTAATAATGATGCAGTAGAGGTTGATTCTTATAATGGTTTAATTGACTTGTTAGGAAATACTACAACTGATGAAGATGTAGAATCAATTGACTTTTTGTCTTATAATGAAACTTTAAAAGAGGAAATTGAATTTATTCAAACTCCTTTAGACTTGCCTGGTAATGTAACTGCTATAATGGGTGGTGTAACAAATTACACAGGTCAAGCATCACATGCGTTTACAGATACTGATGTTTCACCTGCTCCATTAGTAGAGGGCAATATTGAAAACGGTAATAATAGAACAGCATATTTTGCAGAGGGATCAACTTTTGGATTAACAAGAACTGATTTCGTTATAACTGCTAGCAATATAGAATTAACATATGAAGCTATTGAAGGTGCATTTGTAGTTATTGGGGATAGAAAAATAGATATCACTGATGGTTCTTATACATTAATCTTAGATGCTTCACAATACCCAGAGGCTACTAGTGGTCCAGTATCATATAGTTCGGTAGCAACTGTTAATACAAAGGGTGAAATAGCATTAAAGAATAGTGATGATGAAAATAATATGCCTGTAGCAATTACTGAATTAGCATTAGGTAAAATTGAAATAGTTATAGATGGTATTGAATTTGATATTTCATCAAATATACAAGACATAACAGTCGATGTAGCTGGCTTTGTAGACTTGGTGATTGGTGTTGATTATAGCGTAAGTTATACAGAGAATGGTAAATTTGAAATTGAATTTTTAGATACTGCAACAACTGTATCTCTTTCTAATTACCAACAATCTAGAAGATTTAAGATGTTTAACAGATTGGTTAGTGTAATTGATAATGTTAACAAAGATAAAGTCCTTATGAGCTTAGGCTCTACTGGTTTTAATGTTAGCTTAGGAAATGTAACAATAGAAGATATAATTACTTCTACTAGCCAGAATAAGAAGTTTACATTGAATACACCATTAACAGAAGTTGAATTAGTGGATGTTCTTGCTGGATACTTAGTATTCTATACAGTAGATAATGAATTTATATTAGGATCAGAAGGTGCTAAAACTAAAGGAGAGGTAGCATCAAACGAAGAAGGTGTAATTGGTAAATATTCTGATTTCTACGATGCATTTAATGACGGAGTTATAAACACAAGAGATTCATTTGACCAAGTTGGTGTTGAGAATGGTGTATTTATGAAAATGTACTTAGAGGCTAATGGCGATATGATTTTTGAATCAACTGGTAAAGATATGTTAGCGACTGAGGCAATTGACGGTGATAACTTAACTAAATCTATTACAGTTAAATCAAAACTTGGTAATTTAAAACAAACTCTAGAATTAGAGGATGATGTTAATTACATTGAGACACCTAATAAGGTATTAATAGATGGGTCTAGATATACTGAGGTTAGAATAGGCGATTTCTTGAAATCTACAAAAACTCCTAGAGAATTAACTAGGATTATTTCTAAAAGAAGATATAATACTACTACTAATTTAGTTGAACTTACTTGTGATTCTGAAATATTAAAAGAAGATTTTAATGGTGATAGACAAACAACAAGATTTGTATCAGTAGATAATTATGCTAATACATATAAAGGTTTAGTTTTTGAAGGATTTAAAGTAAAGGAGTCTTCATTACCAGATGGTACAGAAGAAACTCAAAATAGAATACTAAACTTAGTAGCTAAAGGAACTCCCTTATTTAAAGCAGTAACTAATAAAGAAGCTATTGACTTTAGATATTTAATTGACTCTTTTGGACTTGGATTAGTAGAAAATTCTAAATCTCAATTGGTAGATATTTGTGGAGATAGATTAGATGCATTTGGATTTATAAACATGCCTTCTTTAAGACAGTTTAAAAAATCGCCAAACTTTACAGATTTGGAAGGTGTATTAAGTGTTGAGTTCTTAGCAGATGGTGGTAATAAAGAAAGTCTAAATCCAGTTGGATATTCATTCCCACAAGGAGTAGGTGATACATCGGTTGGGTATTTCACACCTTATGTTACTGTAAATGATAATGGTCGTCCATTAGAGATGCCACCAGCATCTTATGTGGCTACAACTTATATGAGAAAGCATATTTCTAATATAACATCTATTACACCTTGGACAATAGCAGCTGGTGTTACAAATGGTAGAATAACAAATATCACAGGTCTAGAAATGGACTTTACTAAAGAAGATATTGAGTTCTTAAATCAAGCACAAATTAACCCTATTGTTTTCAAAAGAAATAGAGGATATATAATTGAGACAGAGAACACTGCACAAACATTGTTTAATTCTGCACTATCTTTTATACATGTTAGAGAGGTTCTTATAGAACTTGAAAGAGAATTATCTAATATGTTATTGGATTACCAATGGAAGTATAATACTCCTGATGTTAGAGCAGAAATTAAACTAAGAGCAGATGTTATATGTGAGACTTATGTGAGTAAGAATGGTTTATTCAACTTCTTTAATAAGATGGATGATGAAAATAACACACCAGAGATAATAGATAACCAAATTGGGGTGCTTGACACGTTTGTTGAACCGATACGCGCAATGGGAATCATTGTTAATAACATTACTATCCTTAGAACTGGTGCTATATCAGCAGGTGGATTTATAAATAGATAGTAAATAGATAATAAATAATTACAAACCTCCATTTTAATCTAATGGGGGTTTTTTTAATTAAACAAACTATTTAAAAAGCATATAACATATAAATGAAAACTATCTTATGATAAGCAAAGATTTCTTATATAATTATAAATTTGATAATAAGTCTGGTAAAATGTCTATGGAAAAGTATGTTTCAAAGAACTTTTTTGATGATTATACATACATAGTCAAATATTGTGAAGATAATAATATAAATCATCTATGTTTTAAAGAAAAGGTATATCATGTTATAAATGATATAAAGACAGATGTCATTTGTGTCAATGAGTTGTGTGATAATCTAGTAAAATTTAAAAACTCATCTATGGGGTACTATGATTACTGTTCTAACAAATGTATAGGTAGTGATGATAAAATAAAAAAGAAAAAAGAAAACACCAATTTAAAAAAATTTGGACATAAACACGCAGCACATAGTGAGCATGTTAAGGCAATAACTTCAAAAAAATATGAAAACCGAACAAATTCTTATAAAAAAAGTATCTTAAATAAGAGGATAAAAACACTAAATGATAGGTATGGTGTTAATAATGTAGCAAGTATAGATGGTCTTTTAGAAAGAAGAGTCGAGTCTTTTAAGAAAAATATAGATGCATACAAAGCATCATATAAAAAAACATCCCTTGATAGATATGGTGTAGACCATCCTTGGAAAAATGAAAAAATACACAAAAAAAGCATTCTCAATTCAAAAATCACTAAAAATGAAAACTTGTATAAAAAAGTACTAGATAAAATACACACATATGATAACATACACTTTATTAGTATAGATTATCACACTAGAGTAATAAGCCTACATTGCGATGTGTGTAATGAAGGGTTTAATATACATAGAGAATATTTGCATAACAGACAAAGTGTGGATAATGTAATATGTACAAAATGCAATCCAGTCAGTAGTAATATATCTGGTCTAGAGAAGGATTTAAAAATATATATAGAGAGCATATATGACGATTTAATAATTGAAAATGATAGAAAAGTTTTAGGTGGCAAGGAACTAGATATATATTTACCAAATTCTAACATAGCATTTGAGTTTAATGGACTATATTGGCACAGTGAGATTAATAAAGCTAAGAAATACCATTATGATAAGACAAATATGTGCTTGAGTAAAGGTGTGTACCTTATGCATATATGGGAAGATGACTGGATATTGAGGAAAGATATAATAAAATCTATCATATCATATAAGCTCAAGAAAACAATAGGTTCTATATATGCTAGGAAGTGTCTAATTAAAACAGTCAACACAGAAGATAGTAGAATATTTATGGATAATAATCATATACAGGGATATTCTAATTCTAATATAAAATTAGGTCTATATCACAAAGATACCTTAGTATCACTTATGTGTTTCTCTAGACCAAGGGGTGGATCTGATAATGAATATGAATTAATTAGGTTTTGTAATCTATTAAAAACAAATGTTGTTGGTGGTGCTAGTAAACTATTCAATTATTTATTAAAACAGTATAGTGTTAGCAGTGTTATCTCATTTTCAGACACCTCTATGTTCGATGGCTCATTATATGAAAAATTGGGATTTGAACATACTAAAAATGTACCAATCGATTACAAATGGATTATTGGAAATAGAAGGTGTCATAAATCTAAGTATAGAAAATCACAGCTTATAAAAATGGGTTATGATATAGATAAATCTGAAAAGGAAATAATGTATGAAGATGTTATAAGTTATAGAATATGGGACTGTGGGAAGGTCAAGTGGATTTATAAAACGCTATAGATATATTCCTAACCAAACTCAACTTACCTATTTAATATATAGGTTATGAAACATATAAAACCTTATAAAATATTCGAGAGTACAAGTCTTAACTTCCCAACTACAAGAGAGGAAGTTATAGAAGTGTGTAAAAAATATAGAATAAAAAACTACACTATCAATGACGATTTAAGTATTGATGTTGATGGTGATGTTGAATTAGATAGCAGAAATTTAGAATACTTACCACTTAAATTTAATTATGTAAATGGTCATTTTGATTGTGCTTATAATAGATTAGAAACATTAGAAGGTTGTCCACAAACAGTAGGTGGTTATTTTTTTTGTTTTGAAAATGAACTAAAGACATTAGAAGGTAGTCCACAAACAGTAGGTGGTGATTTTGGTTGTTCACTTAATGAATTAATAACATTAGAAGGTAGCCCACAAACAGTAAATGGGAATTTTCTTTGTTTTGGAAATGAATTAAAAGACTTAGAATACTTCCCAGAAGTAATTGGTAATGTATACATAAAGGAAAATCCAGTAGATTTATTAGTACATACTTTTATCGAAACTGCTGATAGTTTTATGATAGAAGACTTCATAGATTATGAGATAGTTAGAAACAGAGATACTGTTATGTTAGATAGATTACAAACATTCATAAGGGATAATGATTTAAAGATGCCTAATTTAAAAGAAATTAAAAAACACTATAAAATAATAGAATAGAAATGAAACATATAAAACCCTACAAGATATTTGAGAGTACAAGTCCTAACTTCCCAACTACAAGAGAGGGAGTTATACAAGTTTGTGAAAAGTATAGAATAGAAAACTATACTATTAACAATGACTTAACAATTGATGTTGATGGTGGTGTTTATTTAGGGGAGAAAGACTTAAAACACTTACCACTTAAATTTAATTATGTGAGTGGGATTTTCGTTTGCCGTATTAATAAACTAAAATCCTTGGAAGGTTGTCCTAAAACAGTAGGTGGTAATTTTTATTGTTCTAACAATGAATTAAGAGATTTAGAACATTTCCCAGAAGTAGATGGTATTATATCTATGAGAGAAAATCCAGTATATCTCTTAGTATACACCTTTATTCAGAATGCTGATAGTTTCCTAATAGAAGATTTTAACGACTATGAAATAGTTAGAAACAGAGATACTGTTATGTTAGATAGATTACAAACTTTTATAAGAGATAATAATCTAAGGATGCCTGAGTTAGAACTCATTAAAAACCACTATAAAATAATAGAATAGAAATGAAACACATAAAACCTTACAAAATATTTGAAAGCAACAGTCCTAACTTCCCAACTACAAGAGAAGGTGTTATAGAAGCTTGTGAAAAGTGTTTAATAAATATCTACACTATCAATGATGATTTAAGCATCGATGTTGGTGATGATGTTTTTTTAACTAATAGAAGCTTAGAGTATCTACCACTTAAATTTAACCATGTGAAAGGTTCTTTTATATGTAGCTTTAATGAATTAAAAACATTGGAGGGTAGTCCACAAACATTAGGTGGACAGTTTGATTGCTGTCATAATAAACTAAAGACATTGGAGGGTAGTCCACAAACAGTAGATGGTAACTTTAATTGTTCTGCTAATATTCTAATGACATTAGAAGGTAGTCCAAAAACAATAAATGGTGATTTTGATTGTTTTGATAATGATTTAACTGATTTAGAATATTTCCCAGAAGTAAATGGGGAAATATTTTTAGGGATTAATAAAATAAGTCATTTAGTACATAGCTTTATCAAAAATGCTGATAGCTTTATGATAGAAGATTTTAATGATTATGAGATAGTTAGAAACAGAGACACTGTTATGTTAGATAGATTACAAACATTCATAAGGGATAACGATTTAGAGATGCCTGACTTAGAACCCATTAAAAACCACTATAAAATAATAGAATAGAAATGAAACATATAAAACCTTACAAAATATTTGAAAGCAACAGTCCTAACTTCCCAACTACAAGAGAGGAAGTTATAGAAGTTTGTAAAAAATATGATATAGAGAACTATACTATTAATGATGATTTAAGTATTGATGTTGATCATAACGTTATTTTAAATTTTAAAAGGTTAGAATATTTACCACTTAAATTTAATTATGTGAGTGGTGGTTTTAGTTGTCACCACAATAAACTAAAAACATTAAAAGGTAGTCCACAAACAGTAGGTGGTTTTTTTGAATGCTCTTTTAATTATTTAGAATCACTAGAAGGTTGTCCACAAACAGTAGGTGGTTATTTTATGTGTTATGATAACGAATTAAGAACACTAGAAGGTAGTCCACAAAAAATAGATGGTGATTTTAATTGTGGTGATAATTATTTAACTGATTTAGAACATTTCCCAGAAGTAAGTGGTGGTATATACATAAATACAAACCCAGTAAATTTACTAGTATATACCTTTATCAAAAATGCTGATAGCTTTATGATAGAAGACTTTATAGACTATGAGATAATTAGGAACAGAGATACTGTTATGTTAGATAGGCTTCAAACATTCATAGAAGGATTTGATTTAGAAATACCTGACTTAGAAAAAATTAAAGAACACTATAAAATAATAGAATAAACATGAAATATATAAAACCTTACAAAATATTCGAGAATGCTAGTCCTAACTTCCCAACTACAAGGGATGAAGTTATAGAAGTGTGTGAAAAGTATGAAATAGAAAATTATACCATAAACGATGATTTAAGTATCGGTGTTGATGGTGATGTTCATTTATATAGTAAAAATTTAGAATACTTACCACTTAGATTTAGTTATGTGAGTGGTGATTTTAGTTGTCACCACAATAAACTAAAAACATTAAAAGGTGGTCCACAAACAGTAGATGGTTATTTTTATTGCTTTAATAATAATTTAGAATCATTAGAAGGTTGTCCACAAACAGTAGGTGGGCGTTTTAATTGTTTTGAAAATGAACTAAAGACATTAGAAGGTAGTCCACAAACAGTAAATGGTGATTTTAATTGCTTTAATAATAAACTAGAATCATTAGAAGGTAGTCCACAAACAGTAGGTGGGCATTTTAATTGTTCTTTTAATAAATTAACCGATTTAGAATATTTTCCAGAAGTAAATGGTTCGGTAATTATATATGGAAATATAGTAAATTTATTAGTATATACATTTGTGGAAAATGCTAATACTTTCCTCATAGAAAATGCTAATGCTTTCCTCATAGAAGATTTTGTAGACTACGAGATAGTTAGAAACGGTGATACTGTTATGTTAGATAGATTACAAACTTTTATAAGAGATAATAATCTAAGGATGCCTGAGTTAGAACCCATTAAAACCCACTATAAAATAATAGAATAGTATGAAACATATAAAATTATACGAAGAATATAACAGTACTAAGGAAGTAGTAGAAGAAGTAATTAAATATGAGGTAATATTTGATGTAGTTGATGTATCAAGCGACCCAGTTGCTAAGGAAGAATTTGATAATTATGAAGATGCCTTAGCATATTATGAGAAAACATATGAATATGATGATGGTGTATATAGGACAAGAACTCATTCAAAAATGCTAGATGAAATAACATATTCTGTATCCTATGAATATGACAGTGATAATGAGGATAAAGACGATGTTGATGATGATGATAAAAATTGGGATATAATCGATACTGATAATATGGAGTCAGAAGAATATCGAATTAATGATGATTCTGAAAATGTTTTGGAACAGATTGAGGATTGGTTCAAAGAAAAATATGATTCAAATAGGACAAAATACCATGAGATAGATGTTTATTACAATGATGATGACTATAAGACTATACAAATTAGGTTTTCTAATCACACAGAAAACATTATGAACAATGATAGATTCAGAAGTAAGGATTATTACATATCAGTTGTTGTTTCTGATTATGATGTTACTGATAGCAGATTTGGTATGTCAAATAGTTTTGAGAGAAGGAATAACGAACATGAACTAAAATATGGTAGTAGTGATGATACTATACAAATGGAAATAGATATTGATTTTTTAATTAAAGAGTTAAAAGAGGAAATATTAGAAGACTTTGGATAGTAAATACATTACAAAATAAGTAATTAATATATACTTTATGAAGCATATAAAACCTTATAAAAATATTAGACAGGTTACAAACATTTATAAGTGATAATGGTTTAGATATGCTGGATTTGAAAGAAATTAAAAAAAATAATAGAATAAACATGAAACATATAAAACCTTATAAGATATTCGAGAGCAATAGTCCTAACTTCCCAACCACAAGAGAGGAAGTTATACAAGTGTGTGAAAAGTATGAAATAGAAAACTACACTATTAATGATGATTTAAGCATTGATGTTGATGATAACGTTCATTTAGGTTTTAAAATGTTAGAATATTTACCTCTTAAATTTAATTATGTAAGTGGTGGTTTTGGTTGTTATGAAAATAAATTAATATCATTAGAAGGTAGTCCACAAATATTAGATGGTTCTTTTCTTTGTTTTGAAAATGAATTAAAATCGTTAGAAGGTAGTCCATCAGTAGTGAATGGTAATTTTATATGTTATGAAAATGAATTAGAATCATTAGAAGGTTGTCCACAAACAGTAGGTGGTGATTTTTCTTGTTCTGATAATAAATTAAAAGATTTAGAACACTTCCCAGAAGTAAATGGTATCATATCTATGAGGGGAAATCCATTAGATTTATTAGTACATACCTTTATCAAAAATGCTGATATCTTTATGATAGAAGACTTTACAGACTATGAAATAGTTAGAAACAGAGATACTGTTATGTTAGATAGATTAGAAACTTTCATTAGAGATAATGATTTAAAAATGCCTGACTTAGAAGGTATTAAAAAACACTATAAAATAATAGAATAAAATAGAATAAACATGAAACATATAAAACCTTATAAGATATTCGAGAGCAATAGTCCTAACTTCCCAACCACAAGAGAGGAAGTTATACAAGTGTGTGAAAAGTATGAAATAGAAAACTACACTATTAATGATGATTTAAGCATTGATGTTGATGATAACGTTCATTTAGGTTTTAAAATGTTAGAATATTTACCTCTTAAATTTAATTATGTAAGTGGTAGTTTTAATTGTTTTTATAATAAATTAACATCATTGGAAGGTTGTCCACAAAAAGTAGGTGGTAGCTTTGGTTGTTTTTATAATAATTTAGAATCATTAGAAGGTTGTCCACAAACAGTAGGTGGTGATTTTTCTTGTTCTGATAATGAATTAGTATCATTGAAAGGTGGCCCACATACAGTGGGTGGTAATTTTAATTGTGTTTATAATAAATTAACAGACTTAGAACACTTCCCAGAAGTAAATGGAATTATAAGTATAAAGAAAAACACAGTATATCTATTAGTACATACTTTCATTGAAAATGCTAATAGTTTCCTCATAGAAGATTTTATAGACTATGAAATAGTTAGAAACGGAGACACTGTTATGTTAGATAGATTACAAACATTCATTAGAGATAATGATTTAGAGATGCCTGACTTAGAAGAAATTAAAGAACACTATAAAATAATAGAATAAACATGAAATATATAAAACCTTATAAGATATTTGAGAATATATCTAACTATTTCCCAACTACAAGAGAAGAAGTTGTGGAAGTATGTATAAAATTTGAAATTATAAATTATACTATCAATGATGATTTAAGTATAGATGTTGATGGTGATGTTGATATGGCGAATAAGGGAATAAGCAGCTTACCAATTAAATTTGGAAAGGTAAGTGGTGATTTTGCTTGTGAGTCTAATTATCAATTCTTTACACTAGAGGGATGTCCTTATGAGGTTGGTGGGAGTTTTAGTTGTAATACCAATGAACTTTTTTCACTAAGGGGGTGTCCTAAGATAATAGGAATTGATTTTGATTGTGGGTATTGTCCAATAGATTCATTGGAAGGTTGCCCAGAAACAGTAGGTGGTAATTTTTATTGTGAGCATAGTGGTATAGAATCATTAGAATATATGACAAAAAATATTGGGGGATCTGTTATTTTAAACATGAATGAAATAAAATCATTCAAAGGGTGTCCAGATAGTATATTTGGTAATTTGTATATAAGTGATAATAATATCACAGACTTAGAATATATACCAAATGTATCAGATTATATACACTTGCAAAGGAATCCAGTACACTCTATAGTAAACTCTTTCATTATAAAAGGTGATGATATGCTAATTGAAGATTTCCAAGACTATGATATAATAATTGATAATAAATCTATAAATTTGTTTAGGTTAGAAAATTTCTTTAAAGATTTTAACCTACCAATGCCAGACTTAAAAAAAATAAAAAAACATTATAAAATAATAGAATAAGAATGAAATATATAAAACCTTACAAGATATTTGAGAGTGTTAGTCCTAATTTCCCAACTACAAGGGATGAAGTTATAGAAGTGTGTGAAAAGTATGAAATATATAACTACATCATTAATGATGATTTAAGCATTAATGTTGAAGGTGATGTTGATTTAAATATTGATATCGATGAGGATATAGGCCTACAAAATATAAAATTAAAATATTTACCTGTTGTATTCAACTATGTAAAAGGCTCATTTTATTGTCAAGATAATGAATTAATATCACTAGAAGGTTCACCACGTGATGTTGGAATTTTTGATTGCTCTAATAATAAATTAAAAACACTTGAAGGTGGGCCAGTGGATGTGCGTGGTTTTTTCAGTTGTGATGATAATAATTTAAAAACATTAAATGGGTCACCTTCTAATGTTTCTAGGTGGTTTTCCTGTTCTAATAATAATTTAAAAACATTAGAGGGTTCTCCAAATGTTGTAAACGGAGAGTTTGTTTGTCATAATAATGAGTTAGAATCATTAAAGGGTATTACTAAAAATATAACTGATAGATTATATATAAACCACAATAATATTAAATCGTTGGATTACTTTCCAACAACAACAAGTATAATATTCACACAAGGAAATCCAATAGATGTACTAATAAGCACTTTTATCAGAAATGATAACTTCAATGATCTTTTAGAAGAATTTGAAGAATTTGAAATATTAAGAAATGGTGTTGTTGTTTATCTAGATAGATTAAAAACCTTCATAGAAGGATTTGATTTGAAAATGCCTAGCTTAGATAGAATTAAACAAGAGTATAAAATAATAGAATAAACATGAAACATATAAAACCTTATAAAATATTTGAAAGCAACAGCCCTAACTTCCCAACTACAAGGGATGAAGTTATAGAAGTGTGTGAAAAGTATGAAATATATAACTACATCATTAATGATGATTTAAGCATAGATGTTGCTGATGATGTTTTTTTAACTAGAAGCTTAGAGTATCTACCACTTAAATTTAACCATGTGGAAGGTTCTTTTTTATGTGGCTTTAATGAATTAAAAACATTGGAGGGTAGTCCACAAACATTAGGTGGGTTTTTTGATTGCTCTTATAATAAACTAAAGACATTAGAAGGTTGTCCACAAACAATAGTACGTGGTTCTTTTAAATGTTCTAATAATAATATAATGACATTAGAAGGTAGTCCACAAACAATAAATGGTGATTTTATTTGTAGTGATAATAAGTTGGTAGATTTAGAACATTTCCCAGAAGTAAATGGTATAATAAATATAGAGAAAAACACAGTAAATTTATTAGTATATACTTTTATTAATAAAGTGGATACTTTTATGATAGAAGACTTCATAGATTATGAAATAGTTAGAAACAGAGATACTGTTATGTTAGATAGACTAGAGACCTTTATTAGTGATAATGATTTAATGATGCCAGACTTAAAAGAAATAAAAAAACATTATAAAATAATAGAATAAACATGAAACATATAAAACCTTACGAGATATTTGAGAGTGCTAGTCCTAATTTCCCAACTACAAGAGAGGAAGTTATAGAAGTGTGTGAAAGGTATAGAATAAAAAACTATACTATTAATGATGATTTAAGTATCGATGTTGATGGTGATGTTTATTTAGTGGATAAAGGCTTAGAATACTTACCACTTAAATTTAATTATGTAAGTGGTAATTTTGTTTGTTCTGATAATAAATTAAAGACATTAGAAGGTAGTCCACAAACAGTAGGTGGTTATTTTTTTTGTTTTGAAAATGAACTAAAGACATTAGAAGGTAGTCCACAAACAGTAGGTGGTACTTTTAATTGTTCTTACAATGAATTAATAACATTAGAAGGTAGCCCACAAACAGTAAATGGGAATTTTCTTTGTTTTGGAAATGAATTAATAACATTAGAAGGTAGCCCACAAACAGTAAATGGGAATTTTCTTTGTTTTGGAAATGAATTAAAAGACTTAGAATACTTCCCAGAAGTAAGTGGTAATGTATACATAAAGGGAAACACAGTATATCTATTAGTGTATACTTTTATTAGAACTGCTAGTAGTTTTATGATAGAAGATTTTATAGACTATGAAATAGTTAGGAACAGAGATACTGTTATGTTAGATAGATTACAAACATTCATAAGGGATAATGATTTAAAGATGCCTAATTTAAAAGAAATTAAAAAACACTATAAAATAATAGAATAGAAATGAAACATATAAAACATTACAAGATATTTGAGAGTACAAGTCCTAACTTCCCAACTACAAGAGAGGAAGTTATAGAAGTGTGTGAAAGGTATAGAATAAAAAACTATACTATTAATGATGATTTAAGTATCGATGTTGATGGTGATGTTCATTTATATAGTAAAAATTTAGAATACTTACCACTTAGATTTAGTTATGTGAGTGGTGCATTTCTATGTTTTGATAATGAATTAAAAACATTAGAAGGTTGTCCACAAACAGTAGGTAGGTCTTTTTCCTGTTCTAATAATTTTTTAGCATCGTTGAAAGGATGTCCACAAACAGTACGTGGTAGTTTTAATTGCTCTTATAATAAAATAACAGACTTAGAACACTTTCCAGAAGATAGTCATACCATATACATAGAAAATAATCCAATATACAATCTAATAAATACGTTTATTTTTAAACCAAAAACTGATAGCTTTATGATAGAAGACTTTATAGATTATGAGATAGTTAGAAACGGGGATACTGTTATGTTGGATAGGCTACAAACATTTATAAGGGATAATGATTTAGAAATGCCTGATTTAGATGAAATTAAAAAACACTATAAAATAATAGAATAAATCCTCTAAGATAGTAAAATATATATTTAAACTTATCATAATATTTGTATATAAATAGGGAAAAGTACAATAAAATATATATAAAATAAAAGAAATAAAAAATGTCAGATAAAGAAAATCTTAGTGAAGAAGATTACTTAAAAAAACACCTAGGAAACCAAGACTCTAATGGTAATAATCAAACGAATAGTGATATACCAACTAGTGATTATAAACAAGGTGAAGATTCAGAAGGTATTAAAGTAAGTGATTTAAAATATTTCTCATTTAGTGTAGATATGCTACCATGTGGTAAGTTTTACCCAAGTGGATCAATGCTTATGATTAGACCAGCAGAAGTTGTTGAAATACAAGCATACTCTACTGTAGATGATAACAACTTCTATGATGTTGTTGAAAAAATGAATGGGATGTTACAATCTTGTGTCCGTATAAAGTTTCCAGATAATAAGATTGGATCTTATTTGGAATTAAAAGACCAAGATAGATTATATACCATATTTCTAATAAGAGAACTTACATTCCAAAAAGGTAATTCTTTAACAGTTAAAGTTCCATCGCCATGTGGTAATGAAGAAGAGGAAATGTCTATTGAGTTAGTTAGAGATAACTTTGTGTTCCACGAAATAAGTGATAGTCTTAAAAAATACTTTACACCTAGTAATGGTACTTACAATTTTAAATTAACTAATAAAAAGAGCTTTGAACTTGCTCCACCAACAATAGGGATACAGAAATCATTTAGTGATTATATAATCCAAGAAACTAATGCAGATAAAAAACCTAATTTAGCTTTTCTTAAAATAATTCCTTTTTTATTAGCTAACAGAACTAGTATCTCATATGAGGGTATTAAGGCTAAGCTAAAAGACTTTAAAGATATGGATGAGGTTTCATTCCAATTTTTAAATTCAGCAGTTAACAAGCTTTCATTTGGTATTAAAGAACTTAAAAAAATATCAGAGTGTGGTGAGGAGGTACGCACACCCATGAAGTTTCCCAGCGGAGCATCAAGTATTTTCGTTGTTCAAGATGCCTTTGAAGCATATCTTGAAGAATAAATTAATGTTACAAAAACATTTCCACTTACAAGAGTATTCAATAGACTCTTGGCCATTTTGGATGTTTGAGGAAAACATTAAGATAGTAAATGAAATAGTTGAGGAAGAAGAAAAGAACCAAGGAAAGCAAGAACAACAACAATCTTCTAACTTTGATGCTAACTCAATGATGAAAAATGCCCAAAGTATGACCAATAACATACCAAAGCCTAAATATTAAGAAAGGGATAGGTTTATAGCCTATCCTTTTTAATTTATATAATTAAATGGAAAAAGAAAGATTATACTTTATAGAGAATGTATTAAAAAATTCACCTAATAGGATTAAAGAATCTTATGTAAGCAAACATTATCCAATAGTATTTGAGCAAATAATAGATATAACTAGGGATAAGGATTTCTCATTTAAACAAAGAATTTGGCATTGGGTTTATAATAACACTAATTTCATAAAATGCTACTGTGGTAATAAGGTATCATTTGGACAATCTTGGAAAGGTGGATATAAAGAATATTGTTCTAACAAATGTTCTTCCAACTCACCAAGTGTTAAAGAAAAGGCAAAAAATACAATTGAAGAAAAGTATGGAGTTTCCCACTACTCTAAAACTGATGAGTTTAAAGAAAAATATAAAAAAACTAGTTTGGATAAATATGGTGTTGACAACTATTCCAAAACCAAAGACTATGTAAATAAGTCTAAAGAAACATATCTTAAAAAGTATGGTGTTGATTCATTTACAAAGACTGAAAAATATAATATAATATCTAGAAACACATCATTTAAAAAGTATGGAGTTTCCCACTACTCTAAAACGGATGAGTTCAAAGAAAAGTTTTCTAAAACAATGATGGGTAAATACAATTCTGGTTCTTGCTTTGGTGGAGAGAATTATAGAGGAGAGAACTTTGAAATGTGTAAAAACAATTTATATGTAAAGTATCTAGGTAATGGTATAAGTAAATTTAAGTGTGATGATGATAAATTACACACCTTTGATATAAGCACTGATAATTACTTTGGTAGGCTTTATAATTCTAATAAGTTATGCACTGTATGTAGTCCTATTTCTGACTTAGATTCCATTAAGGAAAAAGAACTATATGAATATGTCAAAAGCATATCATCACATAATGTTGTTAAGAATTATAGGGATAAATACGAAATAGATGTTTACATACCAGAACTTAGCATAGGCTTTGAATTTAACGGTCTTTATTACCACTCTAACAAGTTTAAAAAGAATAACTATCATATTGTAAAGAAGAACTATTTTAAGGACAGAGGGATAAGGATTATACATATATGGGAAGATGATTGGGTAGATAGAAAGGAAATAATAAAATCTCAAATACTATATAATCTTAACAAAATAGAAAATAGAGTATATGCTAGAAAATGCATTGTTAAGGAAATATGTACTAAAGCTTCATCTATATTTCTAAACGAAAACCATATACAAGGTACATGTAATAGTGTATATAAAATAGGTTTGTTTTATAATGACGAATTGGTTTCTATTATGACGTTCGATAAATTTGAGGGGAGAAAGAAAATGGAAGAAGGTGGTTGGAATTTAAACAGATACTGTTCTAAAACATACCATAATATAGTTGGTGCACCTTCTAAATTACTAAAACATTTCATAAATGAGAAGAGTCCAATTAGAATTATAAGCTATGCAGATTACTATTGGAGTGATGGTAATTTATACGAACAGCTTGGCTTTAAAGAAAAGTATATTACAAAGCCAGATTATAAATATATTGTAAATGGTAAGAGGGTTCATAAGTCCAACTATAAGAATAGTAATATTAAAACATCTATGACAGAGAGTGAATACACAAAATCTAATAATATTTACAAAGTTTATGATTGTGGTAAAATAAAATATGAATTATTAAAACAAAAAAAAGCCAAATAAATCATTATTTGGCTTTTTTATAAATTATTATTTATTAGTAACCCGATACTAATGGTGGGTTAATAGTAAAGTTTTGGTCTATGTATTCATCAATAAAGTAATCCCATACAAAATTTGCAGTGACTTCTTTGATGATATCATTAGAACTCCAATCTAAGTCATATCCGTCTAACTTTTTCATTTGAACGTTTTGGAAGGTAACTCGTCTTAATACAACACCTTTTTTATCATGTTGGTTAACTATTATAGTCCCAATTAAGTCACTCTTATAGTGAAGTGAGCCATTTTGTGAATTAAATACTAAATCATACCATGCTTTCATTGTGTTCCATGTCTCCATAGCACCTTCTTGATTAACATTTACCTGAAAAGGTATATTTACCTCACCAGATGTTTTAGTAGGTGTGGTTAGAAACTCTCTTGTAGAGTACTTGTAACGTTGCGTTACGCTCTGAATATCAAAGGCAGTTAGGTTGGCTGCATTTAAATCTATTTTAGTGGCATTTTCTAGCAAAAGAATAGGATCTCTACCTTGTGCTTGTAAGATAACTGGTAAAATAAAGGTTACTTCAAATAGGTTTAGATATACAACCTCATCTGGGAGTGTCCCTGGTCCACCTGGACTTCCTACGTTTGATATTTGTGTAAAATGTGGTAATGGCATAATTTTTAGTTATTTTTTATATTTTATATATTAATGTATTTTATCTCTCTAGTATATATATTAAATCAAAAAAACAACTTTTGCATTAAATATGGTATAATTATATAAATAAGCAATATGGGCAAGATATTTTTGATAGGAGATACACACATTGGTTTGGGTTATCCCAATAAGACTGACAAGTGGTTGAAAGTTCATAAGGAGTACTTCGATGACTTCTTAATACCTACTCTAAGGAGGGAGGTAAAAGAAGGTGATATAATTATCCATCTAGGTGATTTTTTTGATAATAGAAATGTTGTACCCATTAATCTATTAAATTTTGGAATGGATCAAGTTGAAAAGATAGCACAAATAGCACCATTTCATATACTTGTTGGTAACCATGATTGTTGGTCTAGAAGTAGTGATGAGATAAACACTATAAGACCTTTTAAGTACATACCAGGCGTTAGTATTTACGATAAGGTATCAACACTAGAGTATAATGGTTATAAGTTCCTTATGATGCCTTATTTCGAGAAAAAGAGTGAACAGATAAGACATTTAAATGAGAATAAGGATTGTGATTATGTTCTTTGTCATTCTGATTTAAACGGTGCTAAAATGCATTTAACATCAGTTGGTCATAAAAACAATGATATGATTGGTGTTGATGAATTTAAAGGATTTAAAGGTGTTTATTCTGGTCATATACATTTAGTTCAAAGGAATAAGAACTTCACATTTATAGGCTCTAACTTTCAGATGGACAGAAATGACTATGGTGACCAAAAAGGTATGTTTGTTATTGATACAGAAAATGATAAAGAAGAATTTATAGAAAACAATGTCTCGCCAGTATTTAAAAGAGTTAAAGTAACACAAGAGAGCGATTTAGATACTTTAGAAGAATTAAAGGATACTAAAGACTATATAGACTTATTCATATCTAATAATTTATTGATTAATGATAGGAAACTTAGAAGAAAATTAGAAATACTACTAGAAAGTGGTAAGTTTGCCTCTGTGGACTATATAGACGATATAACAAATGATTTAGAGGATGGTGATGAAGTAGATTCAGTAAATGAAGAATTTGATGAAGATAACTTAGATATATCTATTCAACTAGATTATGAAGATTATGTAAAGGAGTATATTCTAAAGCAAAAATATGATAATAATAAATTTAAGGATGGGATATTAGAGCATTATTCTAACATAATAGGAATATATAAAGATAACTTTAAGCTTAACAAAAACGATAATGACTGAGACCATTGATGCGTATGAGGTTTATGAAAGAATTTTCACAAACAGACCTTATGGTAAAAACTTAAAAATATACTCAAAAGATATAATAAAGATTGTGATAGAATTACTATCAGACTATGAAGAATATGAGATGTGTATTGAACTAGATAAATACCTAGAATCTAGGTTTGATCATAATAAGGGTTATAAAGACTTTAAAATGTTTTAGGATATCTTATTTATTCTTAAGTTTTCTATCTAGAATTTTAGAAATATTAGATCCAATAGTCATATGTATATTTTTTATATCATCTGATTCAACCTCTTCGATTTCACCCATAAACTTATAAAAAAATCTATAATATACGCTAGAGTCCAAATCCTCTGGTATCTCTTTTTTAATTGATAAGTCTATCTTATAGCTATTGTTTATGTTTATTTCGAAATCAAAAGTAGTTTTAGAACATGGTGTTGTTTTAAATTTAGGCTGGTACTTAACCTCAAATACTGAATAGTCTGTTATCTTATTTTTCCTCATATAAAAATTTAAAAACATTGCAGGTGCTTCTATAAAGTCTGATAGTGTTTGTAAATCATCACCAAAATCATTTGACTCTATTATATCCTCCATTCTTTTCTTTAAATCTATAATTGAATCAAAATCTACCTTATGGTAAACGCAATTTATATCATATAAATATACAAATGAATTATCTTCTAACACAGTTTTGTCTAAATCTACTTTAAATATAAATTTAGTGTGTATTATAGATACATCCTCAGCCTTTAACCCATGTATTGAAATAACTAGTTTTAAAAACTTTTTATCAATAGTTGATTCATATAGTGTCTCTACAGAATTAACCATTCCGCTATTTTCATCAAATATATCGCTAATTACATTTTCTATTTCAGATATCTTTATCATTATTAAAATTGTTTTTCATAAGATTCTTTTCTTAAATCAAGAACTTTCTCTATATATTTATTTCTTCTAAGTAATTTGAATACTAAATTACCTGTAGAATACTCACCACTTTCACTTTCTAGGCCAGACTTTCTATACTTTTTTATTTTATCCCAGACTTTCTTAACACGCTTTTTATATTCATCATAATCATATTTATCTATTTCGTCTTCTAAGTCATCAACTAGCATCATAATACCCTTAGCCTTTTCTTTAATATCCATATCGTCTGGTATAAAGTCAACCTTAACAGGCTCTATATTCCATTTATTATTAAGTACTGAATACACACCAGAAGACCTATGTGGTTCTTTAATATCTTGTATATAGACTTCAACTTCAAAACCATTGACATATAAATCATATGATTTATTCCATAGGTTTTTAGCAGAATCCGTAAACTTTTTAACTAGTTTAGTATCAGAGTTAACCTTTTCAAAATCTATTATTATGTGTAAATCAAAGTCTGAATATTTCTCAGACCAATTAAAGTTAGCCAGTGATCCAGTTAAGGTAATATCATCTATTTCAACATTTAGGCTAGTTGTATTATAAAAGTCTTGTGATATAGTTAATAACTTTTCACGCACCTCTTCTTTCATACTTTTATCTTCCCAAACTTTAGTGTTTAATTCATCTTTTATGTGAAAAGATTTAACTGCATCGAAATCCTTTTCCACAAATTCTAAAAACTTAGTTACTTTCATAATTATATATATTAAAATATTAAGACCACATTTCTAAACTTATTGTTTTAAATTAATATAATACTAAATAACAAAAGATATGAAACTTAGAGATAATGGAATTATAACAAAGGCAGACTATATTGGCAAGACTTTGGGCGAAGCTTCTAAACATGCAGAAAATGGTGGCTACGTCACAAGGGTGGTTAGTAACAATGGTAATTCTCCTATGTTAGATATGGATGCTAATCAGAATAGAATTAATTTTATTATTAGTAACGATAGAGTTACTGATGTATATGGTGGATAATTAAAAATAATTATAATAAAACTTGTGAGAACCATTTAATAGTTTTATATTTGCATAGTAAAATAAATATAAGATTTTTAAAGAAAAGTATAAAGAGAGAAAATAATTTTAATATATAGAATAATGAGAACAATTAACACATTTAAGCATTTTAGTAAAAAGTCGTTTTGGTTTAGTCCAAGATCGGTAAAGAATGTTATTTGTTCTAATTTTATGATTTGATATAAAAATAGTAAAAAATATATTTAAAGCCGAGCTTCGAAAGAAATTCGGCTTTTTTGTTTTATATAATTCTGTAGCTCAGCTGGTTAGAGCATCTCCCTTTTAAGGAGAGGGTCGTGGGTTCGAAACCCACCAGGATTACACATGGAGTAGTAGCTCAGTAGGTAGAGCACTTGGTTGAAGACCAAGGTGTCGTGGGTTCGAACCCCACCTTCTCCACAAGATTAAATGGTGTGTGTAGCTCAGTAGGTAGAGCGTTGGCTTGTGGTGTCAAAGGTCGGGGGTTCGAAACCCCTCATACACCCTAAATAATACGGACGTAGTTCAAAGGCTAGAATAACGATCTCCAAAATCGTAGATGAGATTTCGAAATTCTCCGTCCGTGCTAGAGTTTAATAAAAATAATATATAGTATAATGAAACTTATAAACACATCGAGTAGTTCAAGTCGCTTAATAATTTCGAAAGAGATTCGATTGTGTGTGTAATTATTTTTTAAAAATATTATTAGCCTTTCGAATTTATTTGAAAGGCTTTTTTAGTTCTATATTTCAACGGATAGAATACTCGGCTACGGACCGAGAGATAGGGGTTCGAATCCTCTTAGAACTACTAATTATGGAAGATTTATCCGAAAGATTCTGGGTAGCGGAGACGGTCTTGAAAACCGTTTGCTTTAGGGCGTGTGGGTTCGAATCCCACATCTTCCGCATAATTTTAATGGAAGCGTACTCAATGTTGGCAAAGAGGCTGGTTTGCTAAACCAGTAGGTCTGTAAAAGGGCGAGTGGGATCGACACCCACCGTTTCCGCTAGTTTTTTATTAGTTCCTTTAATTCGTCTATTTGCTGTTGTAAGCTATCTATCTTATTATTTTGCTCTTTATTCTCATTTTCCTGCTCTGCAAGTTTTAGAGATAAGAAACTATTATAATTAACAGACATCATTCCACCGTCTTCTGGTTTCTTAACAACTCCTGGATTTGTTTTTTCTATTTCTTGAGCTATAGTACCATATACAGTAATTCCTGGTTGAGTTTTTAATTCATAAGAATATACTGATTTTGATATCTTTTTAATATTGGTTTTAAGCCTTTCGTCAGAGCCTTCGAAAAAGTTATCTGCTGTAAAATCTCCACTCCAATCTAAATTTTTATCAGATGTTAAAGCAAGCCTACCATTATTATCTACTCCAGAGTTTGATGCTAAGTGAAAATCTATATATCTTCCAATCTCCATTAATCCATCGGCACCAACATCAGGTATAAATGGCCAAGGTATATTTGCATTAGCACCTGCTATACTTAAACCATTTAAAGATGAAGCATCTACATTTGTAATCCGTGATCCATTTCCAATAAAGTTTTGTGCTGTAACATCGCCGAATGCTCTAAAATTACCCGACCCTCTACTAAATATAAACCTATTTAAAAATGAAGAGCCCGCGTCACGATATATAATATCAGCTCCCATATCAGCTATTAAAGTTGTTCCTGTAGCTTGGTATTTTAAATGACCTACATTACCAAAAGGTGAAGTACCACCTATTTTAAATTGAGAATTATCGTTAATAGTTAGTGCACTTCCTGAAAAATTATCACTGGTATTGCTTCTTAAAAAATCATTACTATCTAAACTATCTAAAGTTGCAGCATCTACATTTGTAATCTGTGATCCATTTCCAATAAAGTTTTGTGCTGTAACATCGCCATTATAATCCAAATTACCGTTTTCTCTTAAAGTTAGAGATTTGTTAGAAGCATCATTTCGTATGCTAAGATCCGAGAACATAGTTATAGGAAATCCAATATAACCTTTGCGTGTTGTTCCGTTAGATTGATAAAATGAATAAAAAGAAGAGCTATTA